>Ga0157369_10000169_pt1 | contig 91977 bp, 59 predicted proteins | sample C25metaG_FD_113461 | JGI IMG/M metagenome (GOLD analysis project Ga0157369, IMG submission 113461) | Corn rhizosphere microbial communities from Kellogg Biological Station, Michigan, USA - C2-5 metaG | ecosystem: Host-associated > Plants > Roots > Rhizosphere > Soil | place: USA: Michigan... | reverse complement strand
TAGAGCATCTGACTGTTAATCAGAGGGTCGCTGGTTCGAGCCCAGCAGAGGGAGCCAAAACCCGCAACGAAAGTTGTGGGTTTTTTGCGTTTGGGGCTGGGCGAGAAGTTTATCCTGAGCGCAGGCGAAGGGAGCCCAGCAGAGGGAGCAAAAAAGCCAACTTTCGAGTTGGCTTTTTTCATATAGGGCAGGGCGAGAAGTCTAATTTAACCTCCCTTTTCCCAAAAACCTTTTTCGTCAAGAATTTTTAAATAGCTGTTATATGGTTCGTTAGCGTGATAAAGTTGATACAGCTGGTCGGTCAGGGCTGTGAGAAAGTTAAAGAAAACGCAAAAGTCTTCTTTTGAATTGTAAAGGCTGCCCCACTCACCTAATACCCAGTTTAAAGTGTTGCCGTGGCTAACCGTGATTGCAAATACGAGCGTCGGAGAATCGGCATCAGTTTGTTTATAATAGTCGTACTGCTTTCCACCTAACAATGCTATTTCTCGGGCCGGAACCTGGATGGAGCGTATCTCCGAAAACAAAACAGAACCGAAACAAGAACTGGTAAAGCCTTCATTACTTAGTGAAATAGTTTCTGTCGACCGCCTTGCGGATGCTGCTTTAAACAGCCTGTAAATAGCCGTAAACATTAATGGCAAGAAGATCAACAATAGCCAGGCCGGGAAAAGTGGATGCGGATCTGGCAGTAAAGCGATGATTGTTAGTGAAACAGTAATCGTTAGCAGGGTGGTGAAAAACCAAAACAGAATAGTTGAGGTTTTCTTGCTGTTATTAAAGCGGAAGCGATAGGTATCCATATCTGTCCAGAGCGTTAAAAAAATAGGGCACAAAAATTTAGGTTTTAGTTACAAAAGAAAACCACCATTTCCGATAGTAAAAGTAAATTTATTTGGCCAAATATTAGCGCATACAAATTTGAGTTTCTGCCTACAGTTCTCTCAGAGGATGTTTACGCTGCCTGCTGAACGGGATACTCATCCTGTTGTTCAGGATTAGATTGAAACATTGGCATATTGCAATAGTAAATTGCCCCATGTGTCGAGTAGGGCAAGCACAAAAAACGCTGCTTGCCCTTTTTATTAACGTTAAATATAAATTACCCCTGGTGCTCAGGTGCACCGTTTGGATCCATCCATACATATTCCCAATGGTGGCCATCAAGATCGTCGAAACTATGTTGATACATAAAGCCATAATCGGTAGCCGGATTAGGTATTGTGGCACCGGCCGCTACCGCTCTATCTACCATTTCGTTAACGGCATCTTTACTGTCGGCCGATAAGGCAATGGAGGTTTCTATTGCTTTGTGCGCATCAATGATTTCTTTTTGGGTAAAAGTCTGAAAAAAGGGTTTGGTGAGCAGCATTACATAAATGGTATCGCTGATGATCATGCAGGTTGCTTTCTCGTTGGTAAACTGTGGATTAAAAGTATAACCAAGTTTGGTGAAAAACGCTACCGACTTGTTGAGGTCGCTAACGGATAGGTTCACAAAAATTTGAGTTGCCATATTGTTTTCTAATTTAGTATATTCAAAAATACAATAAAGCCAGGTAGGTATTAATGTGCAAAAACGACAAGTTAAGGGGTTAAACGCGACTTATGAGATGGCTAACTAATTTGAGATGCTTGCTTCAAGTTAAACGCCCAAAAATTTTAAATGCATAGCGCCTTATAACGATTTGTAATTGTTTATATCTTTAGTTCTGGTTTCCGATGGTTGCTTAAACCTTTAAATCTATTAATCGCTCATGAAACGAATATTACTCATTGTAACAGTCTTGCTTCCCTTTTCTGTTTTAGCTCAAAAGAAATTACCAGTTGTGAAGGCTGGTGCTGGCCAGGCAAAAATTTACGAACAGGATAACGCAGTATCGAACTGGTATATCAATCCCAAAATAAAACTGGATGTTTTTACAACCGGTAAGTTCACGAAATCCAAAAGCATAAAATTCAAAACAGATATTGATTCGATCGTTTTTAATATCAGCCCAGGGCAGAAAAAGGAATTCATTGTGTTGTTAAATGGCAAAGATTCGTGCCTCACTCAAATTTCCGCTCCTGTGCTAAAAAACTTCAGTAAGGTGTCGCCCGAAATTCACGATTCAATACCTTTTTTTGTGAATAAATATAACACGAATTTCTTACCGGTTGTCTTTAACGGTACTGACTCTCTGTTGTTGAATTTTGATTCGGGAGCAAATGATATAGACCTTACCAACGCTGCACTGGCGAAAAAAGTGAAGTCGAAACTCAAGCTTTATAACACAGATTATGGTGTTAAAATTGGAAACCACACCTACAAGAGCAAAATTTATGATATTGAACTGGCAGGGAATGAAACCGATGGCCTATTGGGATGGGATATATTCGATGGCATGATTGTAGCGTTGGATTATGATCAGAACAAAATGATGGTGCATTCTACCATGCCCAAGCAGATTTTACGGGATAAACAATACGCCAGGTTTAAGATCACTTATATCAAAAATAAACCTTTTATAGAGAGCGAAATTTCGCAAAGCGGAACCAAAAATAAAAGCCTGTTTTTCTTCGATTTAGGTTATCAGCGTACGGCCATGCTTGATAACGATTTGTTGCGGGAAATGCGCTTTCCAACAGAGAAGATGGAAGTGATCAAAAAGGTAATTATGCGTGGTATAAGGGGTAACGAGGTACCGGTAACCACGGTAAAACTGCAAAGTTTGAAGATCGGTAATTTTGAATTGAAAAATGTTCCAGCTCAGGTTATGGAGCAAAATAAACCCATGCCAGGCGTTAACGTTCATTATCTGGGAACCGATATTCTGAAAAGATTCAATACGGTTTTTGATTTTCAAAATGATGTGATCTATTTAAAGCCAAACCATCTCTATGATGTTACCTATGCAGATCAAAAGATTTAATATCATCAGTTTTTTAACCGCAAAGACCGCGAAGTGAAGCGCAAAGAACGCAGCATTTGATCTTCATCTCGACTGAAGTGCAACGAAATGGAGAGATCTTTTTAAGTGATCCTTTTAGGTCCATCATCCATTTAACCACCCATCTGTTATCCTATATAGTTGGTTTTTATAGGTATGCGGCCACATGTCGGTGTTCTTAGGTGGATTTGAAATTAAGAAAAAGAATAAAGACGGATTTGAGTTGCAATTTCTGAATAAATCAATCGGCGGGGATGAGTTCATAATCTACAGTTCAGCAAGGAAAATGTGCGCTGTAATGTTTTTTTATCATATCATAAATGTCGGATTTTTACAACAAATAGTCTAATTATTTCAAGAATTGAGCGGATGAGTTACTTATTTTTGATTAAACCAAATATAAGGGAAATGAAAAAAATAATATTAGTTGGTCTTATGGCTTGTTCCTTAGGCTTAAGCCTCAAGGCACAACAAAAAACGGATAAGGTAGAACAGGGGATTTTTAAACCTACAGATGAATCTTTAAAGCAATATAAATATCCAGACTGGTTCAGGGATGCCAAGTTTGGGATCTGGTCGCATTGGGGCCCCCAGGCAGTTCCCAGACAGGGCGATTGGTATGCCAAGAATATGTACGTTCAGGGTAGCGCGCAGAATAAGTATCATGTGGCAACTTATGGTACACCATCTAAATTTGGATACAAAGATATTATTCCTTTATGGAAGGCAGAGAAATGGAACCCTGAGCAGTTGATGGCCTTATATAAAAAGGCCGGTGCCAAATATTTTGTAACCATGGGCTCGCATCATGATAATTTCTTTCTATGGAACTCCAAAATCCATAAATGGAATTCGGTAAATATGGGGCCACACAAAGATGTAGTGGGTTTATGGCAAAAAGCGGCTAAAAAAGAAGGGCTCCGTTTTGGCGTTTCCGAACATCTTGCGGCTAGTTTTAACTGGTTTCAGCCAAGTCATGGCGCAGACAAAACAGGGCAATTTGCAGGGATTGCCTATGATGGGCGCGATCCGAAATATTCCGATCTTTATCATTTACCTGCTGATTCGGCCGATATGAAAGAGTGGCTAACCAATAATAAGGGCTGGCATAAACAATGGTTGGAAAATGTTAACGAACTAGTGGATAATTATCATCCTGACCTGCTTTATTCGGATAGTAAACTTCCTTTTGAAGATATAGGGCGTACAATGGTTGCGCACTATTATAATCAGGATATGGCCAAAAATAAAGGTAAACTTGAGGCAGTATATACACCAAAAGAGCCATCTGAAGGTAAATGGGCACAGGATGTAGAACGCGGAGTATTGGATTCGATCAGCCCATTTCCGTGGCAAACCGATACTTCTATAGGAGATTGGTATTACAGAACCGGGCAGAAATACAAAAGTGCAAATGAAATTGCCCAGCTTTTGATCGATATTGTAAGTAAAAACGGAAATCTTTTGATCAATGTTGTACAGACTCCAGAGGGAGATTTGGAGCCGGATGTTGTTAAAATTGTTACAGAAATTGGCGACTGGACCAAATTGAATGGAGAAGGTATTTATGCATCGAGACCATGGAAAGTATATGGAGAAGGCCCTTCTACTATCAAATCAAACCAGAAAAAGGGTCACTTTGGTGGCTTAACCGATTCCGGTGAATATCAATCTACCGATATCAGGTATACCACGAAGGAGGGCAATCTTTTTGCTTTCTGTCTAAATGTGCCAAATGAAAGCATCAGGATGACCTTACTTGGGCGCAAATCGAAGTACCTGGAGAAGCCCATCAATTCGGTTACGATGCTGGGCAGTAAAAGTAAATTACAGTGGGTGCAGGAAGATGATGCCCTTGTAATTACCAAACCCGCAGATTATCCGGCCTGGTTGGTAACCGGTTTCAAAATAGAATTCAAAAAATAGGAAGAGCTGCTCAAATTTTAAAGTGGAAAATGAAAAGATATTGCCTTGCACTGGATCTCGTTGATGATCCAAAACTCATTGCGGAGTATGAAGCTTACCACATTAACGGTTGGCCTGAAATTAAGCGGAGCATTATCGAATCGGGGGTTTTGGAAATGGAAATATACCGCATTTCGAACCGTTTGTTCATGATCATGGAAACTGAGGATGATTTCAGTTTTGAAAAAAAAGCAGCTATGGATGTGGCTAACCCTAAGGTGAAAGAGTGGGAGGAACTGATGTGGAAATATCAGCAGGCATTACCCTTGGCAAAGCCTGGAGAAAAGTGGTTGCTGATGAAAAATATATTTAAGTTAAACCAATTGTGATACGAAAAAAACCAACGGGCACATGCACAGAACAGGGCTAAATTCAGCTGGTTTGGTATCTTCCGTGAGGGTAAAGGCAAAAGATTGGAAAGTGATTTGCCCTTGCCGCAAAAGAGCTGCCCTTAGCATTTTGGACTGAAATGCAGCACCGTGGATTAATTGAAACTGAATCATTTAATTACAATGATCTTTAGTTAGATTAGGCTTTACTTAAAAACCAAAAAGGAGAATGTACGAAAACCATTCTCCTTTTGTATTTTATGTTAATCAATGAATTGTATCTGTTGTACTAAGTAGGCCTTCCCAAACTTCTGCGGATCGTGTACTACTGTAGCTTTAATGGCCTTCCATTTTGGCCGTTGTCCTTTTTGCCAGTTTGCACGGATTTCCTGCACATTTAGCCAGATTTCTTCAAGTTCGTTCTGTACAGTACTGTTTGCATAAGTGAGCTGTAACTTATCTGGAATCAGATAATAGTCATTTCCTGTTTTGCTCAGTCTTATTGCTGGTCCGCCAGGTACATATGAAGTAATCAGTTGAACAGGAAAAGATTCCGTTCCTTTGTATTGCTCTTTACTAATTATTTTTTCGAAAATAAAGTAGTATTCAGGCCCATCTTGAAGTGGCTCTTTATCGCGGTTGAACCTGGCTTTGACGTGGTAAGAATAACCAGGTTCCCTTTGATCAAAACCCCATAGCGAAGCACCAGCATCTACATTGCCTGGCAACTTTAAAAGCACATCATTATCTGCGGCATAACGAGGGCTTACCAGCAGTTCAACTTCCTGTCCGTTTTTTAAGTTCAGCGGACCATATCTTTCCGATTTTTTACAAGAAACAAGTGCAAAGGCTACAAAAAGAAAAAGTAGGTTTTTCATAGGTGGGTAGTTTTTAGATAATGGTTCCTCATAAAACGTAAAGATACCGATAGACGCTACAAGATATTGAAAGTTTTGTGCCATCCGCTACCAGTCTTTTTAAATACCCATTTTTGAAACATGTTAATCCTTAAGAGAGATCTGAAATTTTTGTTCCGCCTGGTTTCTGAAAATAACAATTTCAACATGTCCTTTCCAACGAACTTCGCTATAAATCTTTAGCAGGTCGGAAACAGATTTTACTTCATTATTATCCAGCCCGATCACGACATCACCTTTCTTTAAGCCATTTTTCTCTGCAATCGAGCCTTTTGTTAATTGTGCGAGTAAAGCTCCGTTGTTATCCGGAAGCCCGGCCGCAGATCTTTCACCCAAACTTTCAATATTTTTAAATCTGCTACCTAACCACTCGGCTATTATCGTTTTTTTACTGGTTGGGCTATTGCTCAAAGGTTTTATTGGAGGCGAAGCAGCCAGTTTTTTTAATCGCTCATCTGTTACACCAAAACTCATGTCAAAATCTTGAAAACCGGTTTTTAAAGCCGATGAGGTTTTTTTAAGGTGATAATTCCCGATATTTTCATCAACAAAAGCAACATCACCAGTTATGCTGTTGGCATCTATATTTAATTTCTGCGTTTTGCTTAATGCATCTTTGCTTAAAAAGAAATTATGATTTATCTCTTTTCCCCAGCTTTCCATCTGTATTGGGGCATATGCAGCACTTACAATATTATTTTTAAAAACATCACCGCTGTTTTTTAACCAAACATGTGGATGAAAGGTATTATTGATAATGATGTTATTGTATACGGTGCGATGGTAGCCTTCACGAAGTTTTAATCCGCCACTTAAACATATGTTGTTGAAAATTTGGTAGTTGGTGCTTCCGTCATCCAGATCGATATCCCAGCCATGGTCGCACTGGAAACGATTGTTACGTAAAACGATTGGTGAAATCACATCTAAAAGTTCAATTCCCGGCTTTGCGGCAACAATACTATCCATAAGACTTCTTGATGGCCTCCAGTAACGGTCTCTGCCCCATGAATTAAAAGCACCGTGATCACCGGTTTCGAGTACGGTATAAAAAACGTCGTTAAATTCAATGAGGTGTCCACCCCATGTGCCCTCGCTAACATTAATGCCTGCTCTTGGTACATGATAGATGGTATTGTGACTCACCAGAATATCAGCTGACATGGATATTTCAACTCCAGCAGATTGTTTTTCGATTTGACCAGTATGATGAATCAGGTTGTTTACAGCCTGGCAATGCTGCGGATAATCAGCACTTTTTGGGCCACGTTGCATATCCATTTCAGTATACGGAACGAAATTTTCATACCTGAAAGAAGGTGAACGTACCGCCGCTGGGTTACCCACAAATGCAATTCCATTAGCTCCAATGTTATAAATATGATTGTTGCTGATGCGATCTTCCTTATTGTAGTTGCTTAGAAAAACAGCACTTCCGCCTAAGTCATAAAAATTACAGTTTTTAACGATACAAGATTCAGTGCCTTCCAGCAATATGGCTGCTCCGCGGTATATGGCCCAGTCGCTTCTTAAAAGAGGCTCTTTTACCTGCATAAAACTCCGCGCTGTTTGTATAAAATCGATGCCTGTTATGGTTATATTTTTAATTGGATTGGTTAACGTTCCTTTAATATATAATAGGTCGCTAACCATGGTAAATGCAAAATTGGCTGTTTGAAGGTTGCTTCCGGTAGGCGGAATAAGGTAAAGCGTTTCCTCTTTTTGATTGTAAAACCATTCGCCCGGATGATCGAGTTCTTCAAATATGTTTTCCACATAACGGTATTGTGCATGCATTTTGGCTGGGCGGTTGTTCTGCCATCCACCTTCATAAAACAGTTTGCCCGTGTCATCTTTCCCGGTAATGAGGTAATGGAAATCGCCCCACTCGCCCTGGTGTAAGGTGTGTATATAACCGCCGGTAGGATCTAACCATTTTCTTATGCGTTCCACAGAAATTGCATCGGCTGCGGTGCCGTTAAATACCCTGGCGGTAGCATCGAAATCAGGGTATCTTGCCATTGATAATTTTTTGCCGTTCATAAAGAGCTGATCAGGGGCTTGAGCCAGCTTTATTTTTGCCGATAAGATGTTGTTTTTATAGGGTTTCCACGAGAGTTTAACATGCTGAGATCCGGAAATGAATACTTTTTGGTTTGCCTTAGCCTTAATGGTAAGCGCCTGAAGCTGAAATTTATCTGAAGTAATTTCAATCGTTTTATCTACCGGATAAGTGCCGCCATCAAGCTCGATAACTACTTTTTTGTTTTTAAGAGCCATAGCTTTCTTTATACCAGCAGCAAAGGTTTTTACAGGCTGATAAATGGAACCAGGGTTTTTGTCGTTCCCTTTGGACGAGATAAAAATGGTTTGCGCCTTACAAAGGCTAAACGCGAATAAAGTAGTAACGACTAATGAAAATTGTTTTGTCATTTTCTAAGTTTTTGTAGAGTTGAGGCTGCTAACTAAACGCTCCAATATATTTAATATTTATGCACAATGTTATTGATCGCCACCATAGGAATTTAAGTGAATAATTAACAAGACCGTTTGAAATGACCTGTTTATAATAAATGGTTAGTAAGTAAAGCGCTGTTTTTTAGTGTATTGCAATTAAACAATAACTACTTAACATAAATTTAATTCTTTTGGCAAATCATTCTTAATTATTGGCATAATACATTTGTCTTAATTTAATGAACCAGGTTACCGAAATCCTGATTTGGCAATGAAATAATTACCTAATCTATATGCTTCAATGCGCTGGTTATTATTAAATATTCGCACAAATTTAGCTAAACCTTAAAATGTACTAATACTCCCGTGTTTTGTATAAATCGGTCTTAGCGCTCCACAATACCTTTGTTATCAATATTTAACAAAGAAAACATGTCGAAAATAATTTTAATTACCGGTGCCTCACGTGGCTTTGGTAAAATCTGGGCAAAGGCCCTTTTAGAGCGCGGCGATAAAGTAGCTGCAACTGCAAGAAATACAGCAGATTTAAATGATTTGGTAGAAGCTTATGGTGATGCGGTGTTTCCACTTCAACTGGATGTGAATGATAGAGATGCCTGTTTTGCAGTAGTTGAAAAAGTTAAGCAGCACTTTGGCCGTATAGATGTATTGATCAATAATGCGGGATTTGGTTTATTTGGTGCTATAGAAGAAACGACCGAACAACAGGCCCGTGCACAAATGGAAACCAATTTTTTTGGGCTGTTATGGGTAACGCAAGCAATTGTTCCGGTAATGCGCGAACAACAAGCCGGGCACATTATCCAGGTCTCGAGCTTCCTGGGCTTGGTAAGTTTTCCTGTGCTGGGCTTATACAACGCATCTAAATATGCTGTAAATGGCTTAAGTGAAACGCTTGCACAGGAAGTAAAAGGTTTTGGCATTAATGTAAGTTTAATCGAACCAAATGGTTTTTCTACCGATTGGTCGGGCGCTTCAGCTTTCCAAACAGAGCCGCTAGAAGCATATGCTCCGGTTAAAAAAGCATTTTTTGATGCTTCAACACCCGATAGTTGGGGCAAACCAGAAGCAACGGTACCCGCTGTATTGGCATTAATCGACAGTCCTAAACCTCCTTTACACTTCTTGTTGGGTAAAGTGGCTCTCCCAGGTGTTAAACAGGTTTATGCAGAACGTTTGGCCGAATTTGATGAGTGGGCTGAAGTAGCGACCAGTGCACACGGTCATTAATAAATCATTTAAAACCTTTAACTACAAGCTGTACAGGGTAATTGTGTAGCTTGTGGTTAATTACTATGCAAAGGGATGAAACACTATAAAAATTTGGCCGAATTACACCGGGAAAATGCTTTTCCGCCACCGGAGAACCCATTGTTTAGCATTTACAAATGCGACCACATGTGTAGCATGGGCGACCGGGAGTTTACAAGCGATTTCTATATGGTCGGTTTTAAAAAGATTATTGCCGGACAAATCCTTTATGGACGTACAAAATACGACCACGAGAGTGGTTCGATGATGTTCTTTAAACCCCATCAGGTAATCGAAATGAAAAACCTGGAGATGGATGAAGACGGTTTTTTGATTTTTATTCATGAAGATTTTTTGAATGGACATGTGTTGCATGATACAATCAAAAAATACCACTACTTTGATTACGAAACCAACGAAGCGCTGCATCTATCGCCCAGTGAAGAAAGCACAGTATGGGAGCTGTATCATAAAATTGAAACCGAATACCACAATAACCAGGATGAATATAGCCGCGAATTGATTTTGGCCAATGTAGATACTTTGCTTAAGTACAGTCAACGTTTTTACAAAAGGCAATTTCTTAACCGCACAGAAATTTCGGGCAAAACAGTAACCAGGTTTAATGAAGAAATAAATAAATATGTTGCTAATGGATTACTGGCTACTAAAGGTTTGCCATCAGTGCATGATATGGCGGCGCGTTTAAACATTTCGGCAGGTTATTTAACAGATGTTTTAAAACAGGAAAGCGGAAAAACGGCATTAGAACATATCCATATTTACCTGATAAGTGAAGCAAAAAACCGTTTGATCGGTGAAAATAGGTCGGTTTCGGAGATTGCTTACGCATTGGGGTTTGAGAACCTTTCTTATTTCTCGCGTTTATTTAAAAAAGAGGTTGGTATTAGCCCGAATACATTTAAAAAGCAGTTGCTGAATTGATATTTTCGTATTATTGTTGGTCAGGATTTGCAATTTAGCTATTTATTTATCCCGCAGATCTAAAAGATGGGCGCAGAATCAATTCCGTTATCTTTCTCTTACATTTTTCACCCCCTCTTACATTTTCCACCCCTAACCACCAAGGTACACAAAGCTGATTTTGTTTCTTTGTTACGATAGACTCCCGACTCTCGACTAAAAGAGGCACTCATCCCCCAAAACCCTACGCTCCTGTACTTTATCTTTTTTCTTAAAATTAGTTTTCGTTGCTTTGTTTAAAGCAGAACATTTTGGAAAAGAAACCTCACATATCACTTTACTGGAAATGCCAACTCATCGGCTGGTCGGTGGCTGCGCTGTATTGGGCTTTTCAAGGCTGGTCTACCGCTAGCCATTTTAGATTCGATATGGCTGTTGTACAGTTTGTTTCGGATGTGGTGATGTATATATTGATTACCCATTTATACCGTAATTTTGCAAATAAAAACCGTTGGCAAGATCTGGCACTCGAGAAACTGATCTGGAGAATGTTGATCGTTATTCCGGTCATGGGTGTTTTTTTTACCATCGTTACTGTGAGTAAACTGTACCTGGTGAGGTTGTTGTTTCTAAGCCATCCAGCACAGACCTTTATTGATTTTTTTAGTTTAAATGCAGCGGGCATTTTTGTTGCTGGCATCCGCTTAATGGCCATATGGCTTTTAGCCTATCACCTTTACCACTACGCAAAACGGGAAATGCGTTTATCAGTAGAAAATACCAGATTGGAACTTAGCTTTAAACAATCGCAACTGGATAATCTTTCCGCTCAGTTAAACCCTCATTTTTTATTCAATGCACTCAATAACATAAAATCTTTGGTATATACCCGCCCCGATGCTTCAGGTAGGGCAATCGATCTGTTAAGCGAATTGTTGCGTAGCGGACTGTATAAAGGCAATGCCATGCTGATCAGGTTAAATGAAGAAGTAGACCTGGTGAGAGATTACCTGGAACTGGAAGGTTTGAGGATGGAAGAAAGATTACAATACGATTTGGATATCGACATTTCGCTCTCTGGGTTGATGGTGCCACGCCTGTGCATTCAAACATTGGTCGAAAATGCGGTAAAACATGGGGTTGCATTGGAGAAGCAAGGTGGAAAGATTGATGTAATCATTGACGAGCAAGATGGATTGGTAAGCATCCGTGTTTTAAACCCAGGCAAATTAGAACAGGATAAAAAACTGGCAGGAATAGGGCTTCGGAACCTGAAAGAACGTCTCGATCTGAGTTACCAGCATCATGCATCTTTCAGCCTGTATGAAGTGGAGCAAAAAGTTTGTGCCGAAATTAAAATCCCAATCAGATGAGAAATATTAGGACGCTGATTGTTGACGATGAACGTGGCGCAAGGCAGGAACTGGCCAGGATGCTCAAAAGCTACCCACAGGTTACTATATTGGGTGAGGCTGCCAATGCTGATGAAGCCGAAAAGCTTATCGGACTTTTAAAACCTGACCTGATTTTTTTGGATATACAGATGCCTGGCCGTTCGGGTTTCGACCTGTTGGAGAATTTGGTACATGTGCCACAGGTGATTTTTGTAACCGCTTTCGACAGCTATGCGGTGCAGGCTTTTGAAGTAAGCGCCATGGATTACCTGATGAAGCCGGTGCGGGAAGAACGCTTTAAAAGTGCAATGGATAAAGCCATAGAAAAGATCGCTACGAATGATGGCGCAGCTGTTTTTATAAAGGATAGGAGCAAACACCACCTCATTAAATGGAAAGATATACACCTGATCGAGTCGGTAGAGAATTACGCCCGGTTGTTTTTCGGTCAGGAACAGGTGTTGCTCAAAACGTCCTTAAACAAACTCGAAGAAAACCGTGATTGTGAAAGATTTTTTAGAGCCAACAGAAGTATATTATTTAACCTCGACTATATCAGTTCGATAAAAAAAGATGATGAGGGGATGTTTGCAGAACTTAAGACGGGGAATTTAATCAGAATATCAGAACGGCAGGCTGTTAAATTAAGAAGCCTCATTAAAATATAAACTATAATTTCCTGATCATGAAAATAAACTTAATAAAACTGGGTGTGGCTATGCTATGCCTCGTAATTGGCATTGAAACCTTTGCACAGCAAAAGTTAACCTTACCCGATACCACTAATTATATCATCAACGATAGTGTGATGATTAAAACAAAATACGGCATTACTTTATCTGCTGTAGTGGTGAGGAAAAAAGGTGTGCGACAGAAATTACCTGCTGCACTTTTTTATTTTATCTATGCTAACACCAATAGAAGTTTAATGGAAGCTAAATATGCGGCCGATCATGGTTATGTTGGTATTGTTGCCGATGCCAGAGGGAAACGGCTCAGTCCTGATACGGTGGTGCCCTACGAACATGAAACCAAAGATGTAAATGCAGTTATCGATTGGATTATCAAACAATCGTGGAGTGATGGCAGGGTGGCAATGTATGGCGGAAGTTATTCGGGTTTTGCACAATGGGCAGCGGCTAAACACCTGCATCCGGCACTCAAAACCATTGTGCCCTATGTTGCGGCTATTCCAGGGCTTGGTTTGCCCATGGAGAATAATGTTTTTTTAACCGCCAATTACCAGTGGGCCTTTTATATTACCAATAATAAATATACTGATGATACGGTAAATAACGACAGTGCCCGCTGGCGCAGGATGCGGAATAACTGGTGGGAAAGTGGGGCCGCTTACAACAAGATCGATAGCGTTGATGGTACACCAAATCCGCTGTTGCAGAAGTGGCTCAGTCATCCCGATTACGACGCTTACTGGCAGTCGATGGTGCCTTATGGTAAAGATTTTAAACACATTAATATTCCAGTGCTTAGTATTACCGGCTATTATGATGATGGGCAGGTTTCGGCATTAGAATACCTCCGCGAACATTATAAATACAATCCCTCGGCCGAACATTATTTAATTATAGGTCCGTACGATCATTTTGGATCGCAGATAGGTGGAGTAGCCAAGCTGAGAGGTTATCAGGTAGATTCGGTTGCGTTGATCAATACCCGTGAAATCACTTTCCAATGGCTTGATTATATTCTTAAGGGCGGAAAGAAACCTACACTGTTAAAAGATAAGATCAATTATGAGGTAATGGGCGCAAATAAGTGGAAGCATGCCCCTTCATTGGCAAAAATGGAAGATCACCGTGTCCGGTTTTATTTAGATAGTATAAATGGAACGATGCTTTTATCGGAGCAAAAGCCAGCTGAACAAGTTTTTATGCATCAGCAGGTTGATCTGGCAGACAGGACCACATTCTACAATGATTATTACCCTGATCCGATCATCAAAAAAGAAATCGACAGATCCAATGGACTGTTTTTTATCACGAAGCCATTTAATCAAGCCATTTCGTTGTCAGGTGCGTTAGAGGGACAACTTAAAGCCGTTATCAACAAAAAGGATATGGATGTAGGCCTGGTTCTGTATGAAGTTACGCCCTCAGGCGAATATTTTCAGCTCTCTTATTATTTAGGGAGAGCCAGTTATGCATATGATATGAGCAAAAGGAATCTGCTTAAACCGGGGAAATTAGAAACGATACCTTTTTATAGATCAAGAGTATTCAGTAAGCAACTGCAAAAAGGTAGCAGATTGCTTTTAGTGCTCAATGTTGATAAAAACCCTTTTGCGCAGATCAATTATGGAACGGGTAAGGATGTGAGTAAAGAAACCGTAAAAGATGCCGGGATTCCGCTTAAGATTAAATGGTCAACAGGAAGTTTTATCGATTTAGGTTTTTCGGAAAATGTTAAAATTTTGTTTTAAATAAAATTACCGCTCATTGGAGGCTGTATCATATTTGTAATTCCATTCGAATTTGTCACGTTGAGCTTTCCGAAGAATCGGGACAAGTAGTCGAAACGCCTTTCTAGATATTTAAACAGGTCCTTCGACAGACTCAGGATGACAATTCTATATTTATGGTACAGTCTCCTAAGCACTAGGGATTTCAATCCATTTATAAATATTTATTTGTCCCCCAGATTTCACTAATCAGCGCAGAATCAATTCCATTATCCATTTACATTTTCCATCCTTTAGTCCGGGCTTCAGACTTTTCGCACCAGTTTACTTACATGGCTTTCATCAACAAGGCCAAATTCTACGGCAATTTGTTTCAATCCAAATCTTCCGCTTTCTATTCGCTGTTGAATTAAATGCTGACGATAATTGTGGATATACTGGCGTAAGGTTATACCTGTATTTCTTTTAAAATAGGGCCCTATATAGTCTTCTGAAAGGTTAAAATGTGCCGCCATTACATTCGCCTTTAAATTTTTAGGCTGGTAAATATATTTGTGCAGGTAACAGAATATGGCTTGAATGTCTTTTGATCGTTTTGTACTGCTTTTAATTTCAGGCATATTGCGTTGCATAATAGTGGAAAGCATTAAAATCTGTGTCCAGACTAAAGCTTCATTTTGCAGCATGTTTATGTTGAGTGATAGGATGAGTGCAATGATGTTTTCAACAATAAACTGATCATCGGCAGTAAAGTTAAAACTTAGAAAATGTGTTTCTCGGCTTTTGATCAGGTATTCTAAGTATTGTAAGCCTGTTGAACCAATCTCTTTTTGATGGATGTACAGATCAGTAAACTTGATGTAAATGAAATGTGTTTTTTCATTAATTTCGAAACGATGGTCATCATCCGGACCAATTAAGAAGAGATTCCCTTTTTCGTAAACAATTGGGATTTCGTTAATGATATGATGGCCAGATCCATTTTTAATGTATATCAGTTCGTAATGATTGTGCCGGTGTACAGGGTGCTGCCATTTGCTTACTTCAAATTCTGAAATAACAATTGGTTGAAATTGGACGTATCGCTTCATCATAGATTTATACAAATCTATCATACTATTTTACAAAAACATATTTCTGGTTTGTCAGGATCTTTGCTTTACATGAATCAATTTAAATCAAAGGAGATGAATAACAGTAAAACAGCATTGGTTGTAGGCGCAAATGGTGTAATTGGCAGTAAATTAATCAGCCATTTGGAAAATCTCGGCGATTGGGATATTATCGGTTTATCGCGTCGGGGTGGGCTCGACACAGATAAAACCAGGTACATTTCTGTAAACCTGCTCGACCCGGAAGAGAGTAAGAAACAATTGAGCCCTTTAACTATGGTAACACATATTTTTTATGCCGCGTATCAAGATAAACCTACATGGGCAGAGCTGGTTGCACCTAATTTGGCGATGCTTGTAAATGTGGTTAATACCATTGAAGGTATTGCAAAAAACTTACAGCACATCAGTTTAATGCAGGGCTATAAAGTGTACGGGGCGCATTACGGTCCTTTTAAAACACCAGCAAAAGAAAGCGACGGTGGACATATGCCTCCAGAATTTAATGTAGATCAGCAACAGTTTCTTGAGGCACAGCAAAAAGGTAAAAAATGGAATTGGTCTGCGCTTCGGCCATCTGTAGTTGCGGGTACTGCATTGGGCAATCCGATGAATTTGGTTTCTGTAATTGCAGTTTATGCATCCCTATCAAAAGAACTGGGTTTGCCTTTGCGTTTCCCGGGCAAATTAGGGGCTTATGATAAGCTTTTAGATATTACTGACGCTGGATTATTGGCAAAAGCAACAGTATGGGCGGCAACCAACCCCGCATGTGCCAATCAAGCTTTTAATATAACCAATGGTGATCTGGTCCGCTGGAATGATCTTTGGCCTAAAATTGCAGCTTATTTTGAAATGGATACTGCCCCTCCACTTCAAATGCCTTTGCAAACCGTAATGGCCGATAAATCGAATTTGTGGACACAGATGCAAGAAAAACATAACCTAGTCAAACACAGTTATGAAGAAGTATCTTCATGGGCCTTTGGCGATTTTGTTTTTTCCTGGGATTACGATTTCTTCTCGGATGGTACCAAAGCAAGGCGATTGGGTTTCCACGAGTATATCGATACTGAAAAAATGTTTTTTGATCTGTTTGACGAACTTAAGCGCAAAAAAGTTATACCAAACTAGTTTTCAGATCTGGAATTATTATTAATCAGGATTTGTAACCCATTTATAAATATTTATTTGCCTGCTCATGCTGACTTATTCAGCCTCCATTTCTATTTTAGAATTAATGTTCCAATAAAATTGGATATTTGCAATTGCAAATAATTTAACTGATGAAGCCCTACCTGCAACTTTTCGATTTTTCTAAGAAAATAAATTATAAAACTGAAATTCTTGCAGGCTTAACGGTGGCCATGACCATGATCCCCGAATCATTATCATTTGCTATCCTTGCGGGTTTTCCTCCTTTAACAGGTTTATACGCTGCTTTTATTATGGGGTTGGTTACAGCTGTTTTAGGTGGCAGGCCTGGTTTGGTTTCGGGTGGGGCAGGTGCAACAGTAATTGTGCTCATCGCTTTAATGAAAACCCAGGGTATAGAGTATGTTTTTGCGGCAGTGGCTTTAGCGGGCGTAATCCAGATTATAGTTGGGCTGTTTAAACTTGGGAAATTTGTCAGGCTGGTTCCGCAGCCCGTAATGTTCGGCTTTGTTAACGGTTTGGCTGTTATTATTTTCATGTCGCAACTGGAACAGTTCAAAACCCTTGTTAATGGCAGAGTAGAATGGTTGAGTGGTACTCCTTTATATATCATGTTGGCTTTGGTATTACTCACTGTTGCAATAGTGATCATTTTTCCTAAAATTACCAAAGCCATTCCATCCTCACTGGTAGCTATTATTGTGGTTTTTCTTATCGTTTTATGTTTTGGAATTAATACTAAACTGGTTAAGGATATTGCTTCAGTAAATGGAGGTTTTCCTCCCTTTCATATTCCGGAAGTGCCGCTGAGTCTGGATATGCTGAAAATCATTTTTCCCTATTCGCTTATTATGGCAGGTGTGGGCTTAACCGAAGGCCTGCTTACCTTGAATCTGGTTGATGAAATTACAGAAACCAAAGGGGATAGGAACAGAGAGAGTATTGCTCAAGGAATTGCCAATATTGCAAATGGCTTTTTTACGGGTATGGGTGGCTGCCCAATGATTGCCCAAACACTGGTTAACCTTTCGGCAGGTGCCAGGGCAAGGCTATCGGGCATTATTGCTGCCTTAACTATATTGGTTATTATTTTGGTAGGCGCTCCGGTAATCGATCGTGTACCCATGGCGGCCTTGGTTGGTGTAATGATGATGGTAGCCATTGGCACTTTTGAATGGATGAGCTTTAAAGTAATTAATAAAATGCCTTCGCAGGATATTATCATCGGGATTCTGGTAGCTGTAATTACAGTTTGGCTGCATAACCTGGCCCTTGCGGTATTAATAGGTGTAATTATTTCGGCACTTGTTTTCGCCTGGGAAAGTTCTAAACGAATACGTGCCAGTAAACATATCGATGCCAGTGGCGTAAAGACTTACGAAGTATTTGGTCCCTTGTTTTTTGGATCGATTGCTAATTTTAATGAACTGTTTGATGTGGCTAATGATCCTCAGCATATCATTATTGATTTTAAGCATAGCCGTGTTTTTGATATGTCGGGTATTGATGCGCTGAATAAACTAACCGAACGTTACCGCGCGGCTGATAAAAAACTTCAATTAAAGCACCTGAGCAACGACTGCAAGCGCTTGCTGAAAAATGCAGATCAGATTATAACAGTAAACATTATAGAAGATCCTACCTATCGGGTGGCCACCGAAAAATAAATTAATTTTATGCTTTCTATTTATGGTATAAAATACCATTATATCGAAGCTGATCTTAAAAGTTATAATATGGTAATGGCTATCCTCATTCCTAAATAATTATTGTTGGTTAATCTTTAGTGCACTATCTATTTTCATGTTTTTACTAAAACGTTTAAGTGATCTAAGAAAATAGCAACATAAAATTGTTCGATTTATTGTTATTACTGGCTAAAAATGTTCTTATAGACTGTTTTATAGGATGTTAATTTTTTAAGATATTCTGATAATATTTATTTTTTTACCTGTCTGATTGACAATTATTTTAATATAATTAAATATTATAGTGGTGTTTTATAAAAATTTCATAAAAATGACAATTTGTTATTAAAACGTTTTAGTATAGTATATATTTGAGTTAACCAAATACTAAATTTTATGAGAACTCCTAACTATTACTACCGAAGTACCTGTCTCTTTAACCTAGACCATACCTTGCCGTTTCCGAAAAAATAAGTTTTAGAAATCATTTTTTTACCAATTAAAGATCCATTAACTATGCGATACTTATGGGCGTGCCTTGTTTTTTTTGCCGCGTTTACATTAAACGTTTTACCTGTTTTTTCGGCGGGCAGAAAAATTCATAAAGGCCTAACAACAAATCTTTTTGTTCTGCAGGATACAACTAAAATTAAGTATGTATCGCCAAAAGACTCTTTGAGGAAAGAAAGTTTAGAACAAATTAAGCTCAAAACAATTTACCGTAAATTATCAGGAGGTGTACAGAAAGATGTTAAAGATCTTTCACTGTTTCCTGCCATTTCCTTACAGCAAAACCTGAAGGGAAATTACGCGGGCTTATATGTACAAGAACCATCGGGCGAACCCGGCTCTATTCAGAATATGATCATCAGAGGTGCTGCTGCGCCACTGCTTTCAAAGAAGGACGTATATGCCGTACAGCCACTGGTGGTACTGGATGGAATCCCGTTAATCGGGGAGCATCCTTTTGCCTTCGATATTCAACAGTACGATTTTAACAGAATTGGTCCGGCCACTAATCTCCTTGCCGGAATTGATCTCAATAATATTGCATCTGTAGAAGTATTGAGCGATTTGGCAGGATCATCCATTTATGGCCCCAGGGGAGTAAACGGTGTTATCGTGCTAACCTCGAAAGCGGCTTCGGGCAATTCGAGGAGTATTAGCTTTAATTCATATATCGGTATGGTGCAAAAACCAACGGTGAATACCATTAATGGTAAATATGAAAATGAATTCAGGCAACGGTTTTATGATATTTATACCACCAATGGCAGGTATTCTGATGATGAAGAGTATCCTGTTTATTTAAGCGATTCGCTTAATAATGTATACAGTGGTAAATCGAACTGGACCGATCTGTACTATAAAAACGCACTGATATACGGTATAAATTTTGGCTTAACCGGCGGATCGGACCGTGCGAATTTTAGATTTTCGTTAGGTAATGCTAAAAGCCAGAGTGTTGCCGATGGTACAGGCTTAGACCGTTACAGTGCCATGTTCAACATCAACATGCGCCCGGTTAAATGGTTACTTTTCTCAGCCATGATTAACGGGAACAGGTTAAACCGCGACCGGAACAGAACACTTAGGGATCGGTTTGCACAGGTTAATTACTTCCCCGATCTGAGTGCCCCACCTGCACCTAATAAAGATTATTATGGTACTTATTTAAATGAATACCGCAAAGGTTTTGATGATAATAAAACCAACCTGATCCAGGGGTATGCCAAATTGGTGGCTACACTGGGCAAGGTTAAATTATCGTCGGCTTTTAATGTAGATTATAATGAAGGTTACCGGGATATATTTTACGCCAGAACCTTGTTGCAGGGCAATAGCTATGCCTCAAACTATTATGGTTTTAACCAAAGGTTAATGATTGATAATAAAGCCACTTACGATTTCAAGCTTAATACCGCACATGATTTCCATGTAGAGTTAGGCCAATCGATGATGTGGGATATTTATAAGTACAACTATGCTTATGCTTATAAAGGTGCCAACGATTATATTAAAATTAATTTATTGGATTCTGATCCAAAATTACCAAATGGGGCTGATAATCCTAATTACCTGATACCAAGAGCATTTCCCAGAGAACTTACTTATCGCTTTTTAGATAAAACGGAAGATAACCTGTTGTCCTTTTATGGTAAAGTAAACTACTCGTATAATGATAAGTATTTCTTATCCGGAACATTACGCTTAGATGGGTCATCTAATGCACAGCCAACCAAACGCTGGTTTTATTCTCCGGTAATTTCAGGTGCATGGAATGTTAAAAACGAATTATTAAAAGATACCAGATTAGTTAATGATTTAGTTTTAAGGGCAAGTGTTGGTCGTTTAGGCAGAACATTTACCTACGATAATTACGCTCAGGGGCCACAGTATACTGCATCAGTTGGTTATACGGGCAATTTAACCGTGCCAGGATACAATGCCTTCGGAGTGTTAACCAGACCCTATTCGTTTGGCTGGGTGGGTTATGGCGTACCATGGGCTTATTCAGATCAGTTAAATATCGGAGCTGATGTAGCCATGTTAAAAAATCGCCTGCATGCTTCGGTCGATTTTTACACTAAAGCTGATAAAAACCAGTTGATAGGCATTCCATCGTACGCAGAATATGGTTACAAACAATCAATAGAAAGCGGAATGGATGTGAGCAATACCGGTGTCGATTTATCCATCCACGCATTGGTAATGGCTAAAAATAAATTCTCATGGAATTCTTCATTGAATTTTAACCACAATAGCAACACCTTAAAAGCATTGCCAAGAGGCTTAAATGAAATTATAATCGGAAACAGGTTATTAAGAGTGGGCGAGCCGGTAGATCAATATTGGTTATTGGAAAATGAGGGCATCTATACTTCTACGGCACAAGTTCCTGTAGTAAATGGTCAGCCTTTAAAGTATAACGGACAGGCATTAAAAGCCGGCGATCCGAGATGGAAAGATCAAAATGGTGATAATGTAATCGACGAAAAAGACAAAGTACTGAAAGGGCACTCATTGCCAACACTCTCTGGTGGTTTTGATAACGCTTTTACCTATGGCAACTGGAGTTTGAGCACCAATTTATATTTCAATCTGGGTAGGAAGCTGATTAACCAGGAAATGGCCAGCCGCTTCGATTTTGTTAATCGCGAAGGTAATACCGATGTAAGCTCGGTGAAAGAAATTACTTTTTGGGAGAAACGTGGCGACTATAGCAAATATCCATTATACAATCCATGGAGCACCGTTATTCCTTACCGTGTAGATCAGGATCTTTTCTTAGAAAACGCCTCGTTCTTGAAATTAAGATCGGTGTCAGTAGGTTACGAACTCGGCAACCTGTTGAAAAAGAGAAATATAAAGATTAATAAATTCTTCGTTTACGGCGCGGTAAGTAATGTATTTGTCATCACGCCGTACACCGGGCAAGATCCGGAGCTGGTAAGCTATGATGGCGTAGATACCGGCTATGGACAACCGATACCAAGAACATACACTTTAGGCGTAAAAATGGAATTATAATATGGAAATAGCTACTAAAAATACATCAATAACGATGAAAAATATATTATATGCATTTCTGTTTGCTGTAGCGGCTTTAACCAGCTGCAATAAGGCATTGGAAACCGACTCGAGCAGGGTAGTTGGCGAAAAAAATATGTGGAATACGGTAGAGGATGCCCGTGCCGGAATTCTGGGAGTTTATGCCTTAACCAGAGCTGCACTTTCTGATAACAACAGCCACTGGATTTATGGTGACGTAAGACCAGGCGAGTTTACAAGTCCGAAAAGACAGGATTTAAAAGCGGTTATCAGCAACAACTTAAATGCATCTTATCCTGTGGTAGAGTCGCTTTCTGATTGGACCAGGTTTTATGCCATTATTAATGGCGCTAATGTTTTTCTGGAAAATATTGCACACGTTAAAGCAACCGATAAACGCTACTCGGATAACAACATGACGGTAGATATTGCCCAAGCCAGGTTTTTAAGGGCTTTTGCTTATTTCTACATGGTACGTATCTGGGGCGATGTTCCTTTTATTATCTCTTCAAATGAAGGTGTTTTCGAAAATAAAGCCAGAGAAAAACAAGCTAAGGTTTTAGCCTGGGTAGAATCGGAAATGTTAAGGGCTGCGGCCGATCTGCCATTTATTTATAGTGGAAACGATATTCAGCAGCCGGGCGATTATTATAACGAAAACGGAGGAAGATGGGGTGGCGCCTTAGCGACTAAGGTTACTGCTTATGCAGTGCTTTCGCACGTTGCAGCCTGGAATGCAGATTACGCCAGTGTCGCCAAGTACACCAAATTTGTTGAAGATAATTATGGCAGAAGCGGGGGTGGGTTTACTTCAACTACCGATTTAAGCAACTCAAATGGGTTTTTCTACAATAAAAATACCCGACAAATGTTTGGCTTTAATTCAGATTATGGGCATATCGATGGTTCATCAACCGGGCATATTGAGGAACTAACCTTGGCCGAACCCATTATTACCAAGTCCGTTCCTGATATCTACCTGCCAAAAGATTCGATCTTAAAATATTTCAATCTGGCGAAAGATGAAAGATTCTCAATCGATACGTTGGGCCAATCGAAATTTGACAGGTATTTCATCAATTTAAATGGTAAATACCCAATTTTCAGTAAAATCAAGGTTATTCAAGGTGGTGGTACCGATCCAAACTTCAGGTATTTTACTAGTGCATTAATCTTTACCCGTTTAGAAGATATTGTACTGTTAAGGGCCGAAGCACTATCTGTTTTAGGCGACCAGCAAGGGGCAACAGATGAGTTAAAGCAGGTAATGAGCAGGCGTTTACCTCAAGATACTGAAATTAAATTCGATTTCAGCAAAGATGATATCATCAAAATCATATTCGAAGAAAGACACCGCGAACTATTGGGAGAAGGGCATAGGTGGTACGACTTAATCAGATACAATAAAATTAAGCAGAACGATGCCAAGTTTATGAACCTGATCAATTCCGGAGGGATCTACTGGCCAATATCGCGCAGGCTAATCTCTCAAAACAGTTTATTAACTCAGAATCCTTACTGGCGCTAAATAATATTGATATGAAAAATTTTATAAAATATATTGGTGTGCTAACAATACTCTTGTTATTCACCGTCATTTATTCGGCTTGTAAAAAGAATGGGGGCTACTATGATGTAGAAGATACCGCAGCACCATTTAATGGAAACATATATGAATATCTAAAAAGTAAACCAGGGGTATACGACTCGTTAATTGTGGCGGTTGATCGGATGGGTTTGAAGAAAACCCTTACCGATAGCAACGTAACACTTTTTGCGGTTACCAATCCTAGTTTTCAGCTGGCCTTAAGGAACTTAAATACGCTGAGAAAGCAATCTGATAAAGACCCGTTGTTTTTATCGAACATTGATGGAATACAGTTGGACACCATGGTTTCTTACTACATCATCAGGGGAATAAAACCATCTGATTCTCTAAAACTGCAGGATGGACTTAATTTAACCAGTGTTAAAGTAGCCTATCCCATGCATGCCAAATCGGTGCGGGGCTCTGCCTCGGGCGAGGTGGGGGCCGGTCCGGAAGTGATTCAGTTTAGCAACACCAAAAAGAGCAAATTTATCAGAAACTGGTCTACAAGTACAACTGCTTCAAATAACATCAAAACCAAAAATGGTATTGTGCATGTAATCAGTCCGGATCATATTTTCGGTTTCGATGGCTTTGTTACCCGTTTAACTTTTATTCCACCTCCGCCAAACTTAATGGTTACTGTGGGTGGTACTTTCTCTGCCAACCGTGAAAACGGCGGTGGACCAACCAGTGGAGAGAACTCTAAAAAAGTTATTGATGGAGACGACCATACCAAATTTTTATGCGATTTGCAAGGTTTTTTAACCATGCAGTTCAAACTGAAAACCCCTGAGGTATCTTCTGTTTACACCTTAACCTCGGCAAATGATGCTGTAGAAAGAGATCCAAAAGCCTGGACTTACGAAGGCTCGCAGGATGGTGTTAACTGGACCGAGTTGCACCGGGTGACCAATTTCTTTTTTGAAGAAAGGTATCAGCAAAAAGTTTTTAGATGTACCAACACCACAGCGTACCTCTATTACCGCGTAAATATTACCGAGCTCAGAAGCGGTGGTACTTTCCAGCTTGCAGAATGGACTATAAACAAATCGAAATAAGGTGATGGGACATAGAAAAAATAAAATAACGAAACTTATGAAGTCAATCGTAAAAATAGAAATGGTTGTGGTTTTGTTTGCATTGATTGCTTTAAGCGGATGCAAAAAACTGTACGACCTGCCAGAAGAAAAAGATTACCTGAGTAATAATGTAAACTTTAGCAATAAAGTACTTGAACCGATTATTGGCAGAAACAATCTAATGGGAGGTTTTAATGGCGATAATTCTACGCAACCTATCACCTTCGAAATTGTGAATGCACGTTTTGGAGATGGTAAACCGGTAACCGATATTTTTCAGAAAGTACCTACTTACGTGTTTACTGCTCCATATACTGGCTTAGAAAAAAGCCTTGCAGAAATTGAGGCTAAAAGAAAGATAGAGGTGCACTCTTTGTTTGAGGTACGTTCGTCGGGAGAGTTTATACTTTGGGGCTCATCTACCAATCAATTAATCAAACCGAGGCCGGCTGACAGTACAAATTTCTCTCAGGATACCCGTTTTTTTGATGTAAAGATAAAAAATACCGGTGGAGAACGTTTGATCCGAGACCTGCAGATCAGACCTTTCAGGGAAAGACCGTATGAACCTTCTAACGATTTTAATGCTTACACCGGTTTGCCTGCTCCTGATCCTAAATTTCCTTTAGATAAAAATCTAAGAGATTACATCCGTCCTTACTTAAACAATGTTATTGGTGCAGAATCAAATAAAAATTTGGTTAGTAACAACGATCAAAAAGATGTAGTAGTGTATATCCGCCCATTTACAGGTGGTAATGGCCACTCGCTCCGCATTAAAGTATTAAATAAAGATTCTCAAGAGATTAATCCTGCTGCCTTTAACGAAACCGTTTGGGACAAAATGATACATGGTTTTAACATGCAGAAAACGGATAAATACGTTCAGTATGATGTAGCCTATCCGATTCCATTGGTAGAAATCCCAACGTTTTACGCACCAGGAGGTTCGAGAGCAAAAGCGCAGTTGAGTTACTCGAGAGGCGCCTTTGGTGGGGGGCGTATCATTGCCAATTTCGGGGTCGATTTTGCCATTTATCAGGCTGGCGATTGGGAAATTGTATTCCACTTCAAAACAGAGAATCCAAAGTTTATCAGCGAATAAGCAATATTTAAAGCTAATATTATGAAAAGAAATATACTTTTTTATACATTACTTGTAGTGTGTATAATGATTGGCACCAGTGCTTTTTCGCAAGAGAAATTTAACCTTGTGAATGGTACCGTTGTTGATAAAGAAACAAAACAGGGCGTTCCGGGAGTATCTATTATTTTAGAAAGCACCAATAAAGGTTTAACCCAAACCAACGGTAGCGGGAAATTTTCGGTTAACGTACCCGAGGGTTCTACTTTAATATTCAAGTTTATTGGTTACAACACACAGCGTGTAAAAATTACCAATCAGAATAATATCACTGTAACCATTTCTGAAGACCGAAAAGAGCTGGATCAGATTGTTATTGTAGCTTACCAGAAAAGGTCTAAACAAACCACTACCGGATCTTCGGTTTTAATTCAGGCTAAAGAGGTTCAGGATATACCGGTTTCTAATGTAGAGCAACTTTTACAAGGTAAAGTGCCGGGATTAAACATTCAGAACAACACCGGAGCACCAGGTTTTAGGGGTTCGGTACAGGTTCGCGGATTGTCAAGTTTAAGTATCTCGGGCAGCGGTAACGAATCATTTTTACAGCCAACATCACCGCTGTATATTATCGATGGTGTTCCTTTAGATGCCGATAAAGCTGCAGAGTTTGGTTTTCAGAGTCAGGGGCCGGGTGTGAGTCCGCTATCGTTAATCCCTCAGGAAGATATCGAAGACATTCAGATTTTAAAAGATGCACAGGCAACTTCCATGTATGGTTCGAGAGGGGCATACGGGGTAATTATCATCACCACCAAAAGAGGTAACTCTAAAGTTCCAAGAATTAGATATGTATCCAATTTTTTTGTTAAAACCCCGCCAAAACTTCGCGAAACTTTGGGTGGTAATTCGGAAAGATCATTAAAAATCCAGCAGATTATTTTAAATGCTTCAAATGTTGATGATATCAGGAGGATTTCTAATACTTCGTTCCTTGCCGATAGTTTAAATGCATACTGGAACAACTCTACAGATTGGCAGGATGTATTTTTCCAGAATACTTACAACCAGAGCCATAACCTGGCTTTAGATGGTGGTGACCCTAGATTTAACTACAAGGCCAACCTGGGTTATTATACCGAAAAAGGGGTGATCAAAAATACGGGCTATAACCGTTACAACCTTAATATGAATATGGAATTTAAGCCAAACGATAAATTTAGATTTTTTGGTTTTATTAACGGCTCCGTAGGAAAGCAGAATAAAGGAAATGGCGTAGGGCTTTTACAATCGGGTGTAGCATCAAATGGTCAGGTATCTACCTTATTGCCGCCACCATCTTTCTATCAGGCATCGGGAGGGGTTTTATCGGCATTGCAAACATTGAACGATAATAACTCCCGAAACTTAAGAACAAACGTAGAGGCACGTTACGAGTTTATTCCTGGTTTGGCAGTATCTTCTACTTTAAGTTACGATTATACTTCCGATACCGAATCTACCTTTACGCCCGCAGCGGCAAACGGCCAGTTTGCTAAAGTATACGATTATGTAGGAAGAAATTTCCAGTTATATAATAGAAATGGTATTACTTATGCCAAAAGTTTTGGCGAAAAACATAATTTTTTTGTTAACACTTTTAATGAAATTTATAAACAAGGTGCCCAGGCCGGCATTACACGCCAGGAAAGAACACCTAACGATCAGTTACAGGGGCCATTGGGGTACGATGCTTACTACTCACGTGGTGGAGGTGTATTGTCTAATTATAAAAACGCTACCATTGCATCGTTCGCAGGTTCGGTATCGTACGATTATGATAAAAAATACGTAGCAGAGTTTTCTTATCGTTTAGATGGTACTTCATCCAGCGGACTGGAAAATCCATATTCTAAAAACCCTTCAATTGGTTTAAGATGGAACTTTAACAAAGAGAACTGGCTGGCCGATATGAAATGGTTATCGTATGGCAGCTTGAGGTTAACCTGGGGACAAAATATTGTGCCAACGGGTAATCTCCAAAGTATTTATGGTATTTATAACCTGAACAATAATTTTAACAATAACCCAACCATCGGAATCGATTATGATATTATTCCAAACCCTAACTTAAAACCAACCACAACAAGTCAGTACAATTTAGGTTTCGATCTGGGGTTATTTAACGATAAAATCTCAGTAAACTTCGATACTTATTTTAAAAAGGTTGATAACTTATTGTTTGATAGGCTTTTATCGAATACTACCGGATTTAATAAATTGGCGAGTAACGATTTAGGTATTGCCAATTATGGATCAGAGATCATGATTACCGTGAGGCCGGTAGCAAGCAAAGATTTTGATGTTTCGGTTTCAGTAAATGGTGCGCTTAACCGCGATGTACTGTTAAAACTTCCGGCAGAGTATAACGGGCAGTTCATTAAATTTGATGGTTCTGGTTACTTGCAGCACAACGTTTACCGCGTAGGTAGAAACACACTGTCTAACTACCTAAGGATAAACCAGGGTGTTTATCAAACAGATGCCGATGTGCCAACCGACCCTGTAACGGGTAAGAGATATCAATCTAACGGGCAGTTTTTCTTAGGAGGTGATCCGATTATGAAAGATGTAAACGGAGATTATATTTTAGATGGCCGTGACTACGAAGTTACCGGTAATTCGCAACCATTAATGACGGGTGGTCTATCTACCAACATCAGGTATAAAAAGTGGGGCTTAAATGTTTATGCAACTTACACTGCCGACAGAACCATTTTAAATAATGCCCTGGCCGATAGGATAGCCATTATGCGCGATCCCTATTCACTAAAATCGGTGGTACCATTAAACGACCTTAATATCTGGACAAAACCTGGTGATATTGCAAAATACCCTTATCCGTATGATTACAAAAGATTTGATCAGATTCAGCCGTTAAGAGCCGATCAAACACTTTGGCAGGAAAGCGGAACGTATTTAAAAATAAGCAATGTAACCCTTTCTTACATGTTCGATAAAAAGTTTATCGCACGTTTCGGAATGAGCAGTTTAAGAATTTACGCCTCTACAGATAACCTGATTACTTTTTCTAAGTATACCGGGCCAAACCCTGAAAACGTAACCACATTGGGGCGTGATATTTCTACAGGATATCCTGTTCCGCGTACTTATAACCTAGGCGTCCAGTTAGAACTTAATACAGGCAATTAATAGATATTATTATGAAAAAGTTTATCATTTATTCTTTGATTTTAGCAGCATCGTTTTCATTGCCTGCTTGTAAAAAGTTTCTGGATATACAACCTTTAGATAAGTTGTCAGGAAATAACTTCTTTCAATCTAAAGAAGATGTAGAAGCAAATATTTACGATTTATCGCGTATTGTTTTCGGTAAGTTTAACGAAACACATTTTATAGGCGCAACAGGCGAGTACCGCTCTGGTGAAGTATTATACGAAAGCCAGTCTGATTTAGCCCCGGCCCGCGAGTTTGTTGAGATTTTGGGTAAAAACAACCTGTTAGGCCTCTTGTCAGGCAATCGTCCCTGGGATTTTTACAATTTCAATAGAATTACCGACTGGACCGATTATTACCGTGCCATACAAGGTGCCAACATTTTAATGGCCAAGTTAGATGAAGGTGTACCTGGACTTACCGAGGTACAGAAAAACCAGTATAAAGCCGAAGCTGCATTTATCCGTTCGCTGAGTTATTTTATCATGGTGAGGTTATATGGCGATGTAGTGTATTATACAGACGCATTCCATTCAACACCTTTGCCACGCGAAAACTTTGTTTCCGTATTAAACAAATGTATAGCTGATCTTAAAACCCATAAAAATCAGATCCCATGGACTTACACCGATCCATCTTTAAAAGGAGTTAGGGCCAGCCGCGGAAGCATTATTGCTTTAATTATGGAAATGAACATGTGGAATGCAGGTTTTGACGCGAACAATTCAAAGAAATACTACCAGGAAACCGCCGATTTGGGGCGCGAAATGATTGCCAGCGGCGCATACAGGTTATTGCCAATTACCGAATGGGCTACCGTAATTAAAGGAAGATCGGACGAGAGCTTGTTCGAATTTTACCGCAGTATAAACTATGGCGATCAAAATACCAATACAGCACCAGTGGCCGATATGTTTTTGCATTACCCATACAAAAGACCAGAATACACCCACCGTGTAAGTTTTGCTTATTTCAGGGGAGAGTACATGCAGAAAATTTTTCAGGATGGTAGCGATAAGCGAATTACCAGCTGGTTTAACGAAGATATTTTTGCCGATAACGGAAAATTTATGATGTTAAAATTTGCACAGAATTCTTTCTCTACAGGCGAGGAAGATGCCAACCCTGATAATACGTTTATGATTTTTAGATATGGCGGCGAAATTTTACTGGCAGCCGAAGCACTTGCCGATTTAGGAGAAGATACCGAAGCCATTAAACTGGTAAATATGGTAAGAGACAGGGCGCAGGCATCAAAGTATGCTGGTGGCGGAGGCTCAACCCTAAAAGACTTTATTTTTTACGAAAGATCTAGAGAGTTAATAGGCGAAGGGCACCATTATTTCGATTTGGTGCGCACAAAGAGGATTTTAAGCAGCCAATGGTCGTACAACGTACTTACCTCAGATAAATTTATCCGTGGTGCATGGACCTGGCCAATAAGCGGAAATGCCTTAAATAACAATCCGTTTATGCGGTTAAACGATTATTGGGTGAATGGTGGTAATTAATTTAAATAGAAATTATACAAGATATGAAAAAGCTAATTATTGCATGTGCAGCACTTTTACTTGTTTTAAATGCCTGTAAGCGTGATGAGTATTATATAGATGGAGGTAAGGCGAAAGCAGAGTTTGATGGAAATATGATGCAGTACCTGCAGGCCAAAAAAGTTCCTTTTGATACCGTTGCCCAAATTGTAAAACTGGCCGGTATGGAGCAGCAGTTCAGTTCGGAGAATTTCACCTTTTTTGCTTTTGATGATGACGTAGTACGGAAAACGATCGGTAATATTCACACCAACGAAACAGATAGAAATCCAAAGTTCGAATCCTTAAATCAATTACTTTATGAATCGGGAAGAGATACGGTAAAAACCCTCGATCAGATCAGCCCGGCCATTTGGCGAAAATACCTGCAACGTTATATGTTTAAAGGTGTAAACATGTTAAAAGATTATCCGCAGATCGATCTTAACCTGAGAAGTATTTATCCCGGTGCCCTTCACTACGATTATAACAACGATGTAGCCAATATTGGGGTAGTTTTTTACGATGCCAACGGAATTAAATATATCGGTTATAGGCAGCTTGTACTTTCTTATATCCCCGATGTATCAAAACCGAATGATAATTGGTATCCAAATTATGTCGCATCATCGGATATTAAACCAACCAACGGAATGGTGCACACATTACGATACCAGGGTTCATACCTGGGATTCAATTTATATGAGTTTTTTAATGATGTATATAATACTGGTTTAACGCCAAGTAATAAATAATTAGCCTGTTATAATTTTAAAGAATAGAATCATGAAAAAAATAAAATACATGCTAATCGTGTTTTTTCTATGCTCCTTAGTTATACAGGGATGTAAGAAAGAAGAAGAATTGGGCGAAGATCCATATGCAGATGGTAAGGCACCACTGGGCATAACCATTAGCCAAACTTTATTACCTGTTCCATCAGAAGGGATTGTGGGTACTACCGTAACCGTGCAAGCCAAAGGTTTAATGCCCTTTAAAGATAAGTTAACCTTTATGTTTAACGGCGAAAAAGCAGAAGTGCTTAGCGTTACCGAATCTACTATTGTAGTTAAGGTGCCCGAAGCCGGGAGTACAGGGGTCACCTCGATTGCTATTGGGGACCAACTTATTTTAGGTCCGCAGTTTATTGTGTCAGGCCTGATCAAAAACGATATCACTTTTAAGGCAACAGCCGGAACAAATGGCTACGTAAGCCAGTTTTACGAAATGGTTGATGGAAGGGCACTTGTATTGGGTGGTTTTAGCAACTATGATAATAAAGGGTTAATCACACCGATTAATAGAATTGCCAGAACTTCTTTAGATGGCGATTACGACCGTACTTTTAGAACAGGTAGAGGAGCCAATGGCTCGCTATCGAGAGTAATTGAAATTGGCGGGCGTTTTATCATCGCTGGTGGATTTAGCGGCTACAACCAGCGTGCAGAAAATATCAGTAATATAACCAGTTTATATCCTAATGGGGCTATCGATACCATTAAAATCCAAACCAAACGTAAACCAACCGTAACTGATACCGTTACCCAAAAATGGTTTCCTAAATTTAATGGTGGTACCAACGACTATATTAACCGCATTTACCCACACCAGGGCAAAATATTAGCGACGGGTAATTTTAGATATTACGTAAAAAGAACTTACGATAAAGACAATTACGACTTTACCAGAGATACCGTAATTCTGGATAGTACCGAAATCCGCCAGATTTTAAGGTTCAATTTAGATGGTTCTTTAGATAAAACCTATCGTTTTAATACTGCAACCAATAAAGGTAATGTAAGTGCAAATGGCCCTATCGATACCTATATGCATACCGATGCAGCCAACCTCGAAAAATTAATGGTATTTGGAAACTTTAGCACCTTCGATGATCAGCCTGCTGTACGTATTTTAAGGTTAAACGCCAATGGTACTAAAGATCCAAGCTTTAACCCGGGCAGTGGTGTAGACAATGGAATAACATCACTTACCTACAATGCCATTACCAGAAAATACCTGATTACAGGAGCATTTACAAAATACAACGGTAAACCTGTATACGGGATGGCACTAATTAATGAAGATGGCAGCCTGGATGAGTCTTTTACCGCTAAATTCTTTGAAGGCGGTTACCCTTATTTTGCACGCCAGATTTCGAACGGGTTAATTGTAGTAAGCGGTGGTTTTAAAAAGTACAACAACGTAACCAGAAATGGTTTTATGGTGCTAACACCCACAGGGCTACTTGCTCCCGGCTATAATGCAACCGGACCATTTTCGGGCGGCCTTTCTGATGTGATTGAAACAAAATCTGCAGACGGTAAAAAAGCACTGTTATTAATCGGAGGTTTCAACCGCTTTGATAACCAACCTTTCTATAACATCGTTAGGGTAACTATCGAATAATAACCAGAAGCCAATTAAATATAAATCAAGATGAGCATGACGAAAAAATATAAATTACTGTTGGGTTTAATAGCCATCGTAATTACAACAGCCATATTTTCCTGCAATAAAGATTTCGATAGAAAACTTACAGATAAAGATGGTACCGACACTACAAAAGTAAGATACGGAAGCCGTAAGATTTTATACTTGGTTGTTGATGGTGCAAGAGGGCAATCGGTAGCAACAGCCAATATTCCAAATATTACGGCACTTTTACCACATTCAGTTTACAGTTGGGTAAGTTTAAATGAGCCAGAAGCTACACAGAATGCCAGTAACTGGGCAAGCATGTTAACCGGTGTAAAAAAGGCGAAACACCTGGTAAATGATGATAACCTGACCAATAACAACCTGCAGAATTACCCTGTAATATTTAAAAGGATTAAAGAGAGCAGGCCACAGACCAAAATTGTGGCACATACCTCGTCTACAGTTTTTAAAACGCTAACAACCGGTGCAGATATTAGTACATTGGTAAGCAGCGATGATCAGGTTAAAGCTGCAGTAATTAACGATTTAAATACCGATACCGCCTCAGTAATTTTAGGCCATTTTACCGATGTAGATAAAGCCGGTACGCAATATGGTTACGATAATTCATTCCCGAACTATAAATCTGCAATAGAAAAATTTGATACCGGTGTTGGCGAGATTATGGCTGCATTAAAAAAACGGCCAAATTATATTAACGAAGATTGGTTGGTTATTATCGCTTCAAGCGATGGTGGTGCATTTACCCTTCCGCCCAATACAGATGACCAAACCATTTTTAGTAAACCGGCAAACAATGCTTTTATCATTTACTATAGCGCTAGTTATAATAAACGGATTCTGGTAAAGCCTTTTACAGGTAACAGATATCTGGGCAAAACCGTAAAAATGACGGGTACCGAAATTAGGGCTGAAGTGGCTAGCGAAGATGCAGGTGTTTACAATATAGACGATACCACCAAAATGACCATCGAGCTTAAAGTTAAAAAGAACAAAGAGCAGATCTCATACCCGAGTATTTTAGGTAAAAGGAATGAGTGGTCTAGCGGCCACCCAAGTGTGGGCTGGGTTATTTATTTAGAAGACCGTTATTGGTATTTCGAATGGAGAGGTACAAAAGACGGCGATTACCGCCAATGCAGGGGTGGCGATATTGCTCAGGGCAGATGGGAAAATCTTTCGGTTAAATTAGAGCAGCGCGGTAACCAAAGGTTTATCCGCACGTATACCAATGGAAAATTTAACAACGAGTTAGAGATCACCGGGTCTGGTTCTTTAGCCAATTCAAATGCACTGAAACTTGGTTATTTAAACGGCCAGGGGCATGGAGAGCCTGATTATTACGTAACAGATATCCGTTTCTTTAAGCTAGCTGTACCAGATGGTGTAATTGAACAATATTCTTGCGAAACATCCATCGATCAGAGCCATCCTTCTTACAATTTCTTAGTAGGCTACTGGCCCGCTACCGATGGCAATGGCGATAGGATGATCGATCTTTCTTCACAGGCCCGCGATTTTAAATTGCAAGGACCATACGTTTGGGAAAATTTTAACGATTTAATCTGTCCACCTTCAACCAGCTCCCTGGCACTCCTGGTTCCGCAAACAACTGATATACCCGCACAAATGGTTAACTGGTTAAAAATTGCCAACAACCAGCAATGGGCGCTTGATGGCCGGGTTTGGTTAGACCAATAAACAAGAATGTTGATAATTTAAATATCGAAAATGAAAAAAATTATATACAAAGTATTAATGGGCTTAACAATCATGATTGTTGCCTATTCTTGTAAAGAATCTCAAATAGACGATTTGGATCTACCACCTGCGGCAAGCAGAAGTATTACTGGCGAAGGGATTGTTGTGGGCAATGTATCAATAGATAATCAGTTTGTTAAAGTGCCGTTCAAAATTTCGCTCTCGGGAGCAGCTGAAGAAGCTTTTCAGGTTGGATTAACCCTAAATAACGATACAGTAACACAATTAATTAATAATGGTGGTTTAACCAATGCTGTACTCATGCCCTCAGCTGCTGTAGAATATCCAAACGTAATTAATGTATCGTACGGAACAGATAATGCCGAAGGAATAGCCATCGTTCGCCGGTCGGTATTGGAGCGTTATTTTGGCAAGAAAGTGGTTTTTGCCTTAAAGCTTTCAGCGCCGGGTAAAGGCAATAAAATTGCCAATGGCAAATCAAACATTCTGGTCATCATCAATACCGAAGAATTGTTAAAATCTACCGATATCCATTTTTTAAGTTTTCAGGGTGGAGGAATCTATAACGTAACTCAGGGCCCCAATTATCAGGTAGGGCCTGCAGGTGTTATTATCCCCCTCGTTATCAGTCTGGATAATGCACCTTCAACAGCGTTTAATGTGAAAATTAGGGATAATGTAGATACTATTGCCACCCTGGTATCAAGCGGGGTATTGCCCGCAAATGCGATTCACCTGGCCGCTAAAGATTTTACCATCGATACCTTAGTGAGATTTAATACAGGCGCAACAAATGCTGTTGTGAGATTATCTATTCCATGGCCTGTGTTCGATGCTAATATTGTGGCCAATAAGAAATTCGCCTTTGCCTTAAGCTTGAGCGATAATACCAATCATGTTATCCATCCTACAAAAGGAAAAGTAATTGTGGTGGTTGATCCAAGTGTAAACCTGGATAACAATTCGCCGATTATTGGAAATGGTACAGGTTTGATTGCCAAATATTACACCAATACACAATTGGCGCCAGACGACGGCCGTGAGCCTTTTGCCACGCGGGTAGATGGCACAATCGAATTCTCGGGCGATGGTTGGCCAGATAATGTAAAAAATGCTGCTGGTACTTCTTTAAGCAGGGATAATTTCGCTACCAAATGGGTTGGTGAATTTTTGGCACCAGTAAGGGGCGACTATATTTTCTATCAAACGCGTTGGGATGATGGATCAAGACTATTTATTAATGGAAAAGCCATTATCGACGATTATACCACACAGTGGGATAAACCAGAGCGAAAAGCAACCATTCGTTTAGAACGTGGTATCAGATATAAAATTGAAGCACATCACCGCGAAAATGTTGGCGGACAACAGGCATATCTCGAATATGAAGTTCCATCAGCAGGTATAACAGGTAAACGTGCAGTACCAAGAACACAATTATTTCCAACTCCTTAAACTTGAATAGATATGAAAAGTAACATGAAAAGATTATTGGGTATATGTTCACTTTTACTACTCATTGTGGTGTTAACAGTGAAATGTAAAAAAGACAAAGTCGAAGAGATTGTTCCAGAAGTAGAAGAGCCAAAGCCTACGGCTGGTTTTACCTTTGTAAAACCCGATACATTGAAATTTTTAGAGTACCAGTTTACCGGAAGCGCTACAAATTATAGAAATTTATTATGGCAGTTTGGCGATGACAGTACCTCTGTTGAGGTAAACCCAAAACATACTTACCGTTTCCCTGGGAAATATAAGGTAACCTTAACTACAAGGAATGGTCAGGGTTATACTGCAGCAAAAGAAGTGGTGCTTAATGTGGTCGATCCGACCATAAATTACTCCATTTGTGGCGAAAATTACATAAAAACCATTGGCGGTAAATATTCAGTTAACCTTGAAGCTGGTGCGGGTGCCGATTCTGGTGAAGGCTCCAAAAAATTGGTCGATCAGGATATTAATACGAAATTTCTACAAGCGGGTTTCGATGGTACGCAAAAATGTACCTTTGAGCTAAATACTCCACAGGTAGTGGGCGCGTATACATTAACCTCGGGTAATGATGCACCAGACCGCGATCCAAGATTTTGGATTTTGCAGGGCTCGTTAGATGGTATCCAATATACCGATTTGCATACGGTAACCGTTTGTCCTTGGGAGAATAATGATAGCAGCAGAAAACAGACTAAACTTTTCCACTTCGATAACTACATTGCATACAAATTTTACCGCCTTTACATTAAATCTAACAGAGGAAGCCGTGTGTTTCAATTGGCCGAGTGGACAATCAACAAAAAACAGCCTTAGTTTAATAGAGGTTTATGCACAATTTGAAAAATACATGGAGCTTAAAAACTTCATGTATTTTTTTGAGGATTGATTTTAAATGTCATTTAGACAATTAAAAATCAACTTCCCTTGCAAAAAGTAAATTATATTTTATACATTAGTAAAACGTTTAACTAGCGTTAAATCTAACCATAATATAAATTCAGATTTCAATACACACACAAATTATGAACAAAACCAACACTTTAAAGTTTTTAGGCATACTGGGCTGCATGTTTGCAGGCGGCTTGCTAAAAGCACAAGAGCGAAAGGCGCCAGCTTATCCCTTAATTACGCACAATACCTATTTTAGTATTTGGTCTAACACGGATAAGCTAAACGAATCTGCTACCCAACATTGGACGGGTGCCGATCACTCTCTTTTAGGAATGATTAATGTTGATGGTGGTATTTATCGTTTTTTAGGTAAAGAAACCACTACTTACAAAACGGTTGTACCTGCTTCAGATGAAAAAGCTTACGAAGTAAAATATACAGAAACCGAACCTCAGGGCGATTGGAAGGCCGCAAATTACATGGCCAGTAATTGGCAAACAGGTAATGCACCAATAGGAGATGATGTCAAAAATGCGAAAACATTGTGGAAATCGCACGATATCTGGGTAAGAAGAACCTTTAACGTAGCTAACCCGGCATCAATAAACGAACTGTTTTTAAAGATAAACCACGATGATAATATTGAGGTTTACCTAAACGGAAAGAAGATCTATATCAAAGAAGGCTGGACCAATAATTTCCAATATATTGCCTTAAGCAATGGCGATAAAAATGCTTTAAAAGCCGGATCGAATATAATTGCCATCCATTTAATCAACACTGCTGGTGGCCGTTTCCTCGATTTTGGTTTAGTAGAAAAGCTAAAAGACAATGCCGAAAAAGTACAGCTAGCCAGGCAAAAAAGTGTTGATATGAATGCCACACAAACCATTTATAACTTTACCTGCGGCAAGATTGATTTAAAATTAACTTTTACCTCTCCTTTGTTAATGAACGATTTGGGTTTATTTGCACGTCCGGTTTCTTACGTTTCTTATCAGGTAAAAGCAAATGACGGTAAAACCCACCAGGTAAAAGTATACCTTAGTGCATCGTCAAACATTGCGGTTTACCGTCCTACGCAAGAAGTTACGGCAAGCAAATACAGCACTACTAAATTATCGATATTAAGAACGGGAACGGTAGAGCAGCCGGTTCTTCAAAAAGCAAGTGATGATATGCGCATTGATTGGGGTTACTTTTATGTGGCAGCACCAAAAACAAGCAATGCCATCCAATTTGTAACAGCCGAAAAAGATGCTGCCAATGCTTTTAGAAAAGGAAATTCTGCTTCAACTGCTAAACAGGGCAAAATGCTCGCATTGAATACTGTTATCCCTTTTGGGCCAGTAGGTAAAGCTGCAGTAGAAAAATATGTCGAACTGGGTTATGATGAAATTTATTCCGTACAATATTTCAATAAAAATCTAAGGCCATGGTGGAATACCTCGGGTAAAGAAACCATCGAAGCACAGTTAACCGCTGCGGCTGATGAATATAAAAACGTGATTCAGAAATGTGAGGCTTTTAACAAAACTTTGTATGCCGATGCTTTAAAATCAGGCGGTAAAGAATATGCCGATTTATGTGTTTTAGGTTATCGCCAGAGCATTGCAGCACATACCTTGGTAAAGAGCCCGCAAGGTGAAATTTTATGGTTATCTAAAGAAAACAACAGTGGTGGTTTTATCAATACCGTTGATGTAACTTACCCTTCGGCACCGTTGTACTTGATTTATAATCCTGAACTGTTACAGGGCATGTTGAACGGTATTTTCTATTTCAGCGAAAGTGGAAAATATCCCCACCCTTGGGCAGCTCACGATTTAGGAACTTACCCATTAGCAAACGGACAAACTTATGGGGAGCCAATGCCGGTTGAAGAATCGGGCAATATGATTATTTTAACTGCGGCAATTGCCAAAGCACAGGGAAATGCCGATTATGCCAAGGCGCATTGGAAAACCTTAACCACCTGGGTTGATTATTTAACCAAAGAGGGCTTAGATCCAAAAACGCAGTTATGTACCGATGATTTTGCAGGTCACCTGGCCCGTAATGCCAACTTATCGGTAAAAGCGATTGTAGGTATAGCCTGTTATGCCCAGATGGCCCAAACATTAGGTTATGATGATGTGGCTAAAAAATATAGGGATATTGCTGAAAGTATGGTGCCAAAATGGATAGAAATGGCCGATGCCGGCGATCACTACGCCTTAACTTTTGATAATAAAAATACATGGAGCCAGAAGTATAACCTGGTTTGGGATAAGGTATTAAAATTAAATCTGTTCCCTCAAAAAATATACGAAACCGAAACCAAATATTACCTGACCAAGCAAAATAGATACGGCATTCCGTTGGATAGCAGAAAGGCCTATACTAAAAATGACTGGATTCTGTGGACGGCTACTTTTGCGCCAACACAAAGCGAATTCGAGGCTTTGGTGCATCCGGTATACAAACACGCCATCGAAACAGAATCGAGAGTGCCCCTGAATGATTTTTACGATTCAAATACCGGTATCCGAGATAACTTTAAAGCCCGGAGTGTAGTGGGCGGTTTTTACATGAAAATGCTTGCCGATAAATTAGCAGGCAAATAAATATTAACCCTTAAAATTAACAATCAAAGGCGCTGCGGTTATTGCAGCGCCTTTTTTATGTTTGATAAGAGCGCGATCGTCACCCTGAATTTATTTTACAAGTAGAATAGTGTTTTCAATTGCCTTGTAGCTACTACGTGGTCAGCATCTTTCCCGCTATAAAGACCCTGAAATGAATTCAGGGTGACGGCACGAATGGAAAAATGCATAAACTTAATGTAGGGTTGGCCATAGCAATCTATTCCTTAGTCTATGTTCTCACAAACCGAATAAACAGCTTATGTATACAAGCAAAAAAGCTATTTGAGTAGCTATTAGAATTAGAAAATGACTGGCCTGTGGTTCTTGGAGGCCGTTAGTCCTGCTTTACGCTTTACTCCGTTGCACTTCGTGTTCGCTCCAATCAGGTTTAGGAACAATGGTTGGTGCACCATGCAACCTTAAAAATGAAATACTGTTTTGGCCCAATAGCCCCGGTTGCAGCGTTACCCTGCAGCAACGAGGTACGAGGCAGCGAAGCGTATAAGCGCAAAACGGGAAGAAACTTATTGATCTGTACTAGCCTTGCGCTTCAAATGAAAATTGACTTTTAATTTAAGAAAAGGCAGACATAGCGTTTGTTGTAAAATTACTTCCCCGAAAATCGGGGCAGGCTGTCGGCTGAATAGGCCTTGTCACATCCGATAGCTATTTATCTTTCAAAACTCAAACTCCAGCTGATTACTTTCTGGCTTTTCTAATTCAACATCATCATAAAACCGCGATAAGGTAATGCCCAAAAGCCTCACCTGTGTTATGCCGATAGCTGCCTCTTCCAAAAGTTTAATCGCTTCAGCATAAATTATTTCAGCTTTGTTTATCGGTGTAGCAAAAGAGCGGCTGCGTGTAATGAGTTTAAAATCGGCAAACTTGATTTTTAGGGTTACCGTTTTTCCGCTCAGTTGATATTTTTCCAAACGTTTGGCTACGGTTTCACTGATCTGTTTTAGGAGATCGTGCATCACCGAATCTTCATTGGTATCCTCCGAGAAGGTATCTTCTGCACCAACTGATTTGGTTTCGCGATGCGACTGAACGGGGCGTTCATCAATGCCACGAACAATTTTATAATAAAACTTTCCCGATTTCCCGAATTGGGCAACAAGCTGGGCTTCAGTCAATTTTTTTAAATCTGCACCTGTATTCACCTGCATAGCCTTCATTTTTGCCGCTGTAACCTTACCCACGCCAAAAAACTTTTCAACGGGGAGTTTTTCCATAAAAGCTTCGATCTTTGATGGACCGATAAAGGTTAACCCATCCGGTTTGTTCATATCTGAAGCTACTTTAGCCACAAATTTATTGATCGATACTCCTGCCGAAGCCGTTAAGTTTAACTCATTTTTAATGGCATCTTTAATCGATTGTGCTATGTCAATAGCCGATCCAATCCCGAGCTTGTCTTCTGTTACATCAAGGTAAGCTTCATCCAATGAGAGGGGTTCTATAATATCGGTGTACCGACTAAAAATTTCCCTAAGCGCTTTCGAAACCGCAGTATATGCATCAAAACGTGGGTATACGAAAATGGCTGTCGGGCAAAGCTGGTAAGCTTTACTGCTCGGCATTGCCGAGCGGATTCCATATTGCCGGGCTTCATAACTGGCTGTGGAAACCACCCCACGGCTGTCGGGCTTGCCACCAACCACTAAAGGCTTTCCCCGGTATTCAGGAAAATCGCGCTGCTCTACAGATGCATAAAAAGCATCCATATCGATATGGATTATTTTTCTTAAAACCGATGGAGTTGAATCAGACATGCAATGATCTAAATTTCGTGATTTTTATCAGGATTATTGATTTAGATTTTTTTTCTTTACAAAATATGGAGAGAGCAATTCGTTTTTATAAAAATGCAAAGCGCGAATGGTATGCCGATATACCGGAATGGGGCGGAGATATAGCCGATTTGCAGATGGTAGAAGGTGCCGATGAACTATTAAACTGGATTGCTGCCGAAAATGAATGCAAATTACTGATGGCTGATGCACCTATTGAAGATGCTGAAATTTTAGATCTTGTTTATGCCCGCGAAGAGAATTTGGGCGGTGGTGGCGACTATCTGTTAGAAAAATTTAGGGGAGAATTTAAGAACCATAAACTTTGGCTTTGCCATGTAACTGAATTTGTTTTTAAGCAATTGCCCAAAAGGATTTATTTTAAGGAGATTAGTTAAGTGTAATCATTAAGAATATTATTCCTAAAGTTCGTCATTTCGAGCGGAGTGTAACGCAGTCGAGAAATCTGTTCTGGATCTCTCCATTTCGCTACGCGTCAGTCGAAATGACGATCGTTTCGGAGCGCCATGCAGCCTAAACCTTATGCCTTACACCTTTTATCTAATCCAACAATACTTCTACCTTATTCAGTAAAGAATCCATCTCGAATGGTTTTTCCATAAAATCATTTGCACCTGCATCCAGCGCAGATTGTCTGATGTCTCTACTAGCCGAGATCATTAAAATAGGGATCTCCTTAAATTCAGGATCATTTTTTAGTTGTTTACAGATATCTCTTCCATCATGACCGCTCATCCAAATGTCAAGCAGAATCAAATCTGGCCTATTTTTTACCGCATCTATTACTGCCCCGCCATCATATGTAAATTCAACATCATAACCCATCACTTCCAAAATCATCGTCACAGCATCAACAATTCCTTCATCATCATCGGCAATGAGTATTTTTTTATTTCCCATTTTGTAATTTTATTTCATATAGTTTTGTTTTGCAACCGGTAAATGAGAAGATGATTAAAAGCGTATAATTATTAAAGCGGTAAAGATGCTTTTTGTTTTAAAAAAAAGAATATTTATTTAAATAATTTTATGAAAAATATTGACAAATGTCAATTGATAAAGTGCGGCTCTTTTATTCCCGCAATAGTGAATTAACTGATAAATTATTTTACAAGGCAGATATTCGTGCATTAATATTTTATATTTACAGCGTTTATTCAAATTAATTGGGTTTAATAGCCAAAAATGGATAGTATTAATATTAAGAAGTTAGCAGAAGCATTAAATTTATCTACTTCTACAATTTCGAGGGCTTTTAGGGATAATAGTGACATTAATGGCGCTACCAAAGCGCGTATATTAGCCAAGGCAAAAGAATTAAATTATCAACCCAACCATTACGCCAGTAATTTAAGAGAACAAAAAAGTAAAACCATCGCCGTTATTGTACCCGAATTGGCCAATAATTATTTCTCGCAGGCCATTCATGGTATTGAGCGCGTGGCAAGAGAAAACGGTTACCATATTCTGATTTATGTAACGGATGATGATTATAAAAAAGAAGTAACTTTTATCCGCCATTTGCACAACGGCAGGGCCGATGGCATAATAATGTCGGTTTCCGGAGAAGCAAACGATCATAATTACCTCAATAAATTTGGTAGCAAAAGATTACCGTTAGTGTTTTTCGACCGGATTTATGAAGACATTGATACCCCTAGGGTAATTACAAATGATTATAACAGCAGTTTTCTGGCAACTGAGCATTTAATAGAGCAGGGCTGCAGTAGAATTGCCTACCTGGTGGTAAATAAAAGTTTATCGATAGGTAAAACCCGTATGCAGGGTTATCTTGATGCACTGGCCAAACACCAGGTTCCTTTCGAAGAAAACCTGATAGTAGATTGCAGTAACAGTTACGAAGAAAATAGCATTATTATTAAAGATGCTTTAACGCAATTAAAACCAGATGGTATTTTTACCTCGGTAGAACGTTTGGCCTTCGCCACTTACTATGCTTGTTACGATCTCAATATCAATATTCCCAAAGATTTAAAGGTGATCAGTTTCTCGAGTTTGGAAATCGCTCCTTTGTTAAATCCCTCACTTACTACCATCACTCAACCCGCTACCGAAATAGGAGAGGAAGCAGCTAAATTATTGTTTACTATTTTGGATGATCATGCCGATAAGAACCTCCCAAATGAGGTGGTTTTAGAGTCTAAAATTATCAAGCGGAATTCGACCATAAACGGGTAAAAAATGCCCCTAAAAACGAGCTCATTTTTAGCCTGAAATTTTCAAAAAAAATCTTCACTTAGTGTAAAATACGCAGAATTCTGACTGATTTTCGGGAACGTTCCCGAAAATCGGTTGAATTTTGATCTATTTTTTTTGGGAACGTTCCCGAAAAAAGCCCTAAAAATAGCTTAGTGTAATAATTACACTTTAAATTAAAATTTAACATTTATAATTTGTTGATTATGAGATAATTATAAATTTAACAATTATTTAATGTAAATTTTTACCGGTGCCAAAAAGCTAATTTTTATGTTGATTTTCCTGCTGCAATTTTGGTCAGAAATATATTTTTTAAATAAATTTTGAAATATCATTAACAGCTGTAAATTAGGCCTATGTGTAAATCACTATAATATTTAACCAAATTTTTATACTTAAACGAGCTTCAAATATGAGAGTATTTTACCTGTTAAAACAGGGGCTTTTGGTGCTGTTAGTTTTTTCAGCATTAATGGTAAAAGCACAAACCGGATCGGTGTCTGGTAAGGTGCTTGATGAAACCGGCCTACCATTACCTGGTGCTTCCGTAGTTGTAAAAGGAACTACAAGAAGTACATCAACTGATGAGAACGGTAATTATAAACTAGCAGGTTTATCGAATGGTTCGATAACATTATCTGCAAGTTTTGTCGGTTATCAAACCCTTGATAAAGCCGTAAGCATTTCAGCAAATGCTACTGTTAATTTTCAATTGGTACCCGATGCACAAAAACTGAATGAAGTTGTGGTAATCGGTTATGGTACTGCAGAAAAGAAAAACCTAACGGGATCTATCACTACAGTAGGTGCCAAAGATTTCCAAAAAGGAACGATTACAACACCTGAACAGTTAATTCAGGGTAAAGTAGCGGGGGTTAACATTATCAGCAGCAGCGGTCAGCCGGGGGTTGGTAGTCAGATTCGCATCCGTGGTGGAGCTTCTTTAAATGCTAGTAACGACCCTTTAATTGTTATTGACGGAGTTCCTTTCAGTGGAAAATCAATCGATAATGCACCTAGTCCTTTATCATTGATCAATCCGAATGATATAGAGACCTTTACCGTATTGAAAGATGCAAATGCTACAGCAATTTACGGTTCGAGGGCATCTAATGGTGTAATCTTAATTACCACTAAAAAAGGTGGTACGGGTGCGCCTGTAATTAATTTCAGTACAAATAATTCTGTTGCAACCATTGCAAAAAAGGTAGATGTACTCTCGGCAGATCAAATCCGTACTTTTGTAAATGCCAATCCAACTGCAGCCTATGATGTAGGCAAAACATTTGTTTCGCTTTTAGGAAAAGCAAATACTGATTGGCAAGATGAAATCTTTGAAAATGCTTTTGCTACTGATAATAACCTCAGTATTGCAGGTAAATTTCATGGGGTTCCTTATCGTGTATCTGCAGGTTACTTAGATCAGCAAGGTTTGTTAATTACCGATAAGTTTAACAGGGCTACAGGAGCCATAACGATTTCTCCAAGGTTATTCACCGATCACTTAAAAATTGATTTAAGCCTGAAAGGGACATTAACTGAATCTCACTTTGCGAATGATAATAATAATGCCATTGCCAATGCAATCCAATTTGATCCTACGCAATCGGTTACCGCGAGTAATCAGTTTGGAAATTATTTCGAATGGTTAAGAGCAGATGGAACCTTAAATCCTAATGCACCAAGGAACCCTGTAGCACAGATCATGTTAAGAGACAATAATGGAAACGCAGCGCGAAGCTTTGGAAATGTGAGATTTGATTATTCTTTCCATTTTTTACCAGAATTACATGCTAACTTAAATTTAGGTTATGACATTTCTAAAGGTTCTGGAAAAGTTTTTGTTCCGGCATTTGCCGCTACAAGCTTTTCAACTAACGGATCTTCTACTCAATCTCTGAATACATCCAACAATAAGGTATCAGAGTTTTATTTAAACTATGCTAAAGATGTGGCCAGCATCAAAAGTCGTTTTGACGTAACTGCGGGTTATGGTTATTATGATAATGCTAAAACAAACTATAGCTTTAACGAATATAGTGCCACGGGCGTATTAAGAACAACGCCTAAGTTTCCATTCTCTGTTGATCGCAACAAATTGTTATCTTATTACGGAAGGTTGGTTTACACTTTAGCTGATAAATATATCCTTTCAGGAACCATGCGTGCAGATGCATCATCAAGATTCGCCGAGGAAAATCGTTGGGGTTATTTCCCTTCAGTTGGTTTTACCTGGAGAATTGTGGGCGAAAACTTCTTAAAGGAAAGTAAGGCAGTTTCCGATTTAAAGCTGAGGTTAAGTTACGGTGAAACAGGTAATAAAGATGGGGATACCGTGGGCGATTACAGTTATTTAGCTAAATATTACGCTAATAGTAATACAGGCCAGTACCAGATAGGCGATACTTTTTACGATTATTACGCACCTTCTGCCTATGACCCGGATTTAAAATGGGAAACCACAACAACCTATAATGCTGGTTTAGATTATGGCTTTTTCAAGGGAAGAATCTACGGTGCATTAGATGTTTACTATAAAAAAACAAAAGATTTATTGGCTACTGTGAACATTCCTGTAGGAACAAACTTTAACAATAATTTGATTACCAATGTGGGTAATATGGATGTAAGAGGGGCGGAGTTTAGCTTGAATTTTGCAGCTATCAAAACAGAAAATATTTCATGGGATTTTGGTTTTAATGCCGCTTATAACAAAAGAAAGGTAACCAATTTAACCTTAAATCCTGATCCGGGAAGCAAGCAAGGTGCTGGTGACATTTCTGGCGGAACAGGGATTACCATTAAATACAATGCTGTAAATCAACTTCCTGGTGCCTTCTTTGTTTATAAACAGGTATATAATAGCGCTGGTAAGCCGCTGGAAGGCGTATATGAAGATTCAAATGGCGATGGTGTGGTTAATTCAAGCGATCAGTATTTTTATAAGTCGCCAGATCCTAAAATTACCTTGGGATTCAACACGGCCTTCAGCTATAAAAAATGGACCATTAGTACGGTATTGAGAGCTAACTTAGGCAATTATGTTTATGATAACGTTTCATCAAACTTTGGTATCAGAAACAATATCCTTAGTGCAGCAGGCTTAATTAACAATGCTGGTGTAGATTTCTTAAACACCAACTTCACTACAAGTCAGTATTTAAGTGATTACTATGTTAAAAATGCTTCATTCTTAAAAATGGATAACCTTGGCCTGGCTTATGATGCCGGTAAGTTATTTAAAAATAGCAACACCAATTTAAGGATTACTGCCAATTGCCAGAATGTGTTTGTAATCTCTAAATATAAAGGGGTAGATCCTGAGTTAACAGATGGTATCGACTTCAAGTTATATCCTAGACCAAGGACATACACTTTAGGTTTAAATGTTGGTTTTTAATAAAGACAAAGAGAAATGAAAAATTCGTTTAAAATAATATTGGCAACCACAGGTTTATTACTTTCTTTAAATTCTTGTAAGAAAGATGCCTTAAATTTAAAGCCTACGAATGATGTAACTGCCGACGTGGTATATGCTACGCCTGCCGGATACAAACAAGAGCTGGTGAAATTATACGCTACTTATGCATTAACCAGTCCAACAGGATCGGATAATAGTGATATTGGCGGCCTGAATTCTGGATTTGCAGACTTCTTCAGGTTATTCTGGACTTCTCAGGAACTGGTAACCGATGAAGCGATTTGTGCCTGGGGAGATACAGGTATTCCTGAATTAGATTACGCAACCTGGAATACAGATAATCAATTTTTAAGAGGTTTGTATTCTAAAAGTATTCTGCAAATCACCATTTGCAATGAGTTTCTTCGTGAAAGTACACCAGAGAAGTTGGCAAGTCGCAATATTACTGGTGCCGACGCTTCAGCCATTCAACGTTATCGTGCCGAAGCCCGTTTCTTAAGGGCATTTCAATATTGGGTTTTATTAGATGGTTTCGGGAATCCCCCTTTCGTAACAGAAGATGATGCAATTGGCAAAACGAATCCTAAGCAAATTCAAAGAGCAGCTTTATTTGCTTATATAGAATCAGAATTAAAAGCCATTGAAGGTGATTTGGCCGATCCTCGTACTAACGATTATGGTCGTGCAGATAAAGGAGCAGACTGGGCATTGTTAGCCAGATTGTATTTAAATGCTCAGGTTTACATCGGAACTGCAAAATATACTGAAGCCATTACCTATTCAACTAAGGTTATCAACGCTGGTTATTCATTAAAAGCCAATTACAAAGATTTATTTTTGGCCGATAATAACTTAAATAACACAGAAAACATTTTAACGATCAATTACGACGGTGTTAGAGGAACAAATTACGGTGGAACTACCTTTTTGATTAATGCGGCAATTAATGCAGACATGAGCCCTGCATCATATGGAGTTCCTTCAGGTGGTTGGGGTGGTAACAGAACCCGTCAGAATTTACCCGCATTATTTCCTGATCCTAATGGAACGGCAGATAAACGCGGTATATTTTTTGGTACAAAAAGCAACGTAGATGACATTGGTGTATTTACAGATGGATTAAGGGTAACCAAATTTAAAAATGTTACCTCTGGAGGTATTACACCTGCATCGTTAAACGGCACATTCAGTTCATTGGATTTTGCATTATTCCGTTTAGCGGAGCAATACTTAATTTATGGTGAAGCCGTAATGCGTGGTGGTTCGGGCGGTAGTACTGCACAGGCACTTACTTATGTGAATAACCTACGCCGCCGTGCTTATGGTAATAACAGTGGCGATGTAAGTACCCTATCGGTAGATTTCTTTTTAGACGAGCGTGCCCGTGAATTGTATTGGGAAGCACATCGTCGTACCGATCTAATCCGTTATGGAAAATTTACTGGTTCTACTTATTTGTGGCCATTCAAAGGTGGTGTTAAAGCAGGAGCAAGTTTACCAGCTTACCGTAACTTATATCCAATTCCGACAGCAGATTTAATCGCTAATCCGAATTTGGTTCAGAACACAGGTTATTAATCTTAATATTTTATAAAGATGAAATCAATATTCTTTAAATCCTTAGCCCTTAGCTTTATTGCGCTATCGCTATGGTCATGCAAAAAAGACGAAACCCGTGCCATAGCCAATGCAGGTACCGGAGGTTCTTTAAAAAGTTCAGCTACGTCGGTAGTTTTGGATAAAAGCATGCTTACTACCAATGTGGTTACTTTTACTTTAAGCAATGCCAGTTTTGGATATCAGGCTGCGGTTACCAATACTTTACAATTGTCTCCAAAAGGAGCAAATTTTGCCGCAGATAAAACAAAAGAAGTAATTATTGATCCAAACGTGACTACTAAAAGTTACAATGGATTGGATTTTAATAATTTACTGCTTTCTTTAAATTTATCTACTGCTGTAAATTCTGATGTAGAAATCAGGGTAAAAGCAGCCATCTCTAATGCGGTAGCTCCGGTTTACAGCAATGTAGTTTCTATAAGTGCAAAGCCATTCCCTTTAACTTCCTGGGTGTACGTTCCTGGGGCATATCAGGGATGGAATCCGGTAACAGCCGATAGCTTGGTTTCGATCACCGGAAATGGTATTTATGCTGGAATTATCAAGTTCGATGGTGGTAATTTTAAGATTACTGCTGCTAAGAAGTGGGACTTAGCTTATGGCGACGCAGGAGGTGGTAAACTCAGCACTTCAGGTGGCGATATCAGCTCCGTTTCGGCAGGTTTTAAACTGCTAACTGTCGATCTTAATGCGAATGTCTACACCATTGCCAATGCAGATTACTGGTCAATTATTGGTAATGCAATTCCCGGAAGTAACTGGTCTGTTGATACCGACCTTAGTCCGGTAAATGATGGCAAAAATACATGGATCGGAACAGTTTCTTTAACTCCAGGTGCCTTTAAGTTCAGAAGAAATCATGATTGGGGAACCAGTATTGGTGACAATGGTGCAGATATTAATGTTACTGTCGCTGGTACATATAAGCTAACCTTAACACTTAATGCCGATGGTAAAACAGGTGCTTACACCATGGTTAAAATTTAATCATTAACTAAACTATTCCTGTAGAGATCTTTTGATCTCTGCAGGATTTTTAAAAACATTAACAAGTTTTGGCATGATAAAATCGCTTACTTCAGCTACCTTTTCTTCCGTTATTCCTTCTCCCTTTAATGCTCAAACTAAAATCCATGCAAATGCACCTGGATTAAAAAAAATATTCCTTCTCCTCCTTGTGCTGTTCAGCAGCATTAATCTCTTTGCCCAAAAGCTAGAGCGTGTAGAGCCGATGTTCTGGTATGTGGGGATGCACAACCCAAAATTGCAATTGCTTGTTCATGGCGAAAACATTGCTTCAAGCTCGGTTTCATTAATCTATCCAGGGGTAAAACTCGTAAAGGTTAACAAAGTTGAAAACCCAAATTATTTATTCCTCGATTTAACAATTGCTCCATCAGCCAAGGCCGGCAAATTCCCGATTAATTTTGCCTTTAACGGCAAAAAGATATTCAGTTACACCTACGAATTAAAAAACCGAGATAAAAGTGCGGGCAGGATTCAGGGCGTAACCAACAGAGATTTTATTTACCTGCTCATGCCCGATCGTTTTTCGAACGGTGACAAAAGCAACGATGTGGTTCAGGGCTTAACTGAAACTGCATTAAACCGCGATAGCATGTACTACCGTCATGGTGGCGATATACAAGGGGTAATTAACCACCTCGATTACCTGAAGGATTTAGGTGTAACTACAGTTTGGATGACGCCAGAGGTAGAAAACGATATGCCACAGGCTTCTTACCATGGCTACGCAGTAACCGATCATTATAAAATAGATCCACGTTATGGAACAAATGCACTTTACAAAAAGTATGTAGAGATTGCCCATGCCAAAGGATTAAAAGTAATTAAAGATATTGTACACAACCACATTGGCACTCAACATTGGTTTTATAAAGATTTACCAATGAAAAGCTGGTTAAACCAATGGCCAAAATATACGCAAACGAGTTACCGCGATCAGACCGTTATGGATGTACACGCCTCTGCGGCAGATCGTAAACAGATGTTAGATGGTTGGTTTGTACCCTCAATGCCCGATTTAAACCAGACTAATCCTTATGTGCAGAATTACCTGACCCAAAACCACATCTGGTGGATTGAATATGCTGGTATTGATGGTTTGCGTTTGGATACGTACGGATATAATGACCCGGTTTATATGGCCGATTGGGCTGTAAAAGTTCAGGCAGAATTCCCGCACTTATCTGTTTTTGGCGAAACATTGGTAACCGCAGTAGCCAATCAGGCCTTTTTTACTGGGGGGAATACGGTTAATCGCGGTTTCGATACGCATTTGCAAGGCATTACCGATGCGGCTTTAAAAGATGCGATTTACGAAGGGATAAACGGTAAAAACGGTTGGGTAGATGGAATTAACCGCTTGTATGCCACCTTAGCACACGATTTTCTTTATAAAAACCCAAATACAAACTGCATCTTTTTGGATAACCACGATATGAGCCGCTTTTATTCGATGGTTGGCGAAGATTTAGATAAATACAAAATGGGAATGAGTATTCTCTTAACCATGCGGGGCATTCCCGAGATGTATTACGGAACAGAAATTTTAATGAAAAACTTTTCCAATCCAGATGGATTGATCCGTTCTGATTTTCCCGGTGGCTGGGAAGGTGATAAAAAGGACAAATTTATTGCCGATGGCCGCACTGACAAAGAAAATGAAGCTTTCAATTTTGTTAAAACATTGGCCAATTTCCGTAAAAACAGCGCAGCATTACAAACCGGTAAATTGATGCAGTTTGTACCGCAAGATGATATTTATGTTTATTTCCGCTACAATGCAGAACCAAAAGGAACAGTAATGGTTATTGTAAATAATACAGAGAAAGAAAAAACATTAAATACCGATCGTTTTGCCGAAAGAACAACAGGAATTACTTCCGCTAAAAACATAATTACCGGCGAAAACATCGAATTCAAAAACATTAAAGTACCAGCCAAGACCACTTTGGTGCTTGAGCTAAGATAGAAAAGGTAAAAGGTTGAGGGTTTAAGGTGTAGGGCTTTATATCTCAATACTTAATGCCTAAAACCCGATACTAAATTATAAGAAGGATGCAAGAAAATCTCAAATCTCAAATCTCAGATCCCAAATCTCAAATAAAAGCCTGTCTCTTCGATTTAGATGGCGTACTTGTAGATACTGCCGTTTACCACTATAAAGCCTGGAAACGTTTGGCCAATACCATGGGTTTCGATTTTACAGAAGAGCAGAACGAGCAGCTAAAAGGCGTAAGTCGCGTAGAAAGTTTAAATAAGATTCTTGCCTGGGGTGGAGTAGATAAAACCGATGCCGAAAAAGAAGAACTCGCCAGTTTAAAAAACAGCTGGTATGTAGATATGATTACTAAAATGACACCGGCCGAAGTTTTACCCGGAACGGTTGATTTCTTGACCGCAATTCACAAAGCCGGTTACAAATTGGCTTTAGGTTCGGCAAGTAAAAACTCGGGAATTATTTTAGAGAAGACAGACCTTGCTCATTTCTTCGATGAAATAGTTGATGGAAATATGGTCACAAAATCAAAGCCAGATCCTGAAGTATTTTTAAAAGGAGCCGAACTTTTAGGTTTCGCACCTGATGAATGTGTGGTTTTTGAAGATGCTGTTGCTGGAGTAGAAGCTGCAAAAAGAGGCGGAATGAAAGCCATCGGTATCGGTGAAAAAAGTGTGCTTAGCCAGGCAGATGTGGTAGTAAGCGGATTAGACAAATTAACAGTTAAAGATTTAGAGAATTTATAGGTTTAAGGTGTAGGGTTTAAGGTTGAGGGTATGTCTCAAATCTCAAATCTCGCTACTCAATACTCGATTATGAAAAATTACATTAAAGCAGATGAGTGGAATATTATCGAAGAAGGCTTTGATCCACATTTAAATAAAATTTCGGAAAGTATTTTCAGCTTGGGTAATGGCCGTATGGGCCAGCGAGCCAATTTTGAAGAAACTTATACAGGAGAAACCCTACTTGGGAATTACGTTGCAGGTGTTTATTATCCAGATAAAACCCGCGTGGGATGGTGGAAAAACGGGTATCCGGAATATTTTGCAAAAGTATTGAACGCGGCCAACTGGGTTGGTATCGAAGTGAAAATAGATGATGAAATCCTTGATCTGGCAACAGCTGAGGTAAGCGATTTTAAACGCGTGCTGAATATGCATGCGGGATATCTGGAGCGTACATTCACGGCAAAGTTAAAAAGCGGTAAAACCGTAAAAGTTAAATCGACCCGCTTTTGCAGCATCGCTGATGATGAAGTGGGTGCCATCCGTTATAGCATTACGCCATTAAATTTCGATGGTAAATTAACATTAACACCTTTTATTGATGGTGATGTTAAAAATCAGGACAGTAACTACGACGAAAAATTCTGGGATAAAATTGCAGATGAAATTTCTGGAACGGAAGCTTATATCAAACTAAGAACAAAGAAAACAGCATTTGAAGTTTGTACAGGGAGTAATATCGAACTGTATAAAAATGCGGAGAAATTAGATATCAACCTAGAGGCTGTCCGCAAAGAGAAATTTGTGGGACAAACTTTTTCTCTTGAGGTAAAAGCAAATGAAGAGATCACTTTGGTTAAAATCGCGGCGAATTTATCTTCAGAAAATCACCCAAAGGAATCACTTTTAAAAGAAACAAAATCGGTAATTGCTAAAGCATCTGCTAAAGGGTTCGACACCTTGTTAAAAGAACAAACTGAAGCCTGGGCAAGCAAATGGGAAGAAAGCGACATTATTATCGAAGGTGATGTTTCGGCTCAGCAGGCCATTCGTTTCAATATTTTTCAGCTTTTTCAAACCTATACCGGTAAAGATGACCGATTGAACATTGGTCCGAAAGGCTTTACAGGCGAAAAATATGGAGGCTCAACCTATTGGGATACTGAGGCTTATTGTGTGCCGTTTTATCTGGCAACTGCTCCGCAGGAAGTAAGCAAAAACCTGTTGGTGTATCGCCATAAACAATTGGGTAAAGCAATTGAAAACGCAGCGAAATTAGGATTTGCAGCTGGTGCAGCACTGTATCCAATGGTAACGATGAACGGTGAGGAATGCCATAACGAGTGGGAAATTACCTTCGAAGAGATCCACCGTAATGGCGCAATTGCTTTTGCTATTTTCAATTACATCCGCTATACTGGCGATGAAAGTTATCTTGCTGATTTTGGTTTAGAAGTGTTGATCGGAATCGCCCGTTTCTGGAAACAACGCGTTAACTGGAGCAACGATAAACAGCAATATGTAATGCTTGGGGTAACCGGACCAAACGAATATGAAAACAATGTAAACAACAACTGGTATACCAATATTTTGGCTACATGGTGTATGAAATATGCAACCGAAGCTGCAGAAATCGTGAAAACACAACAGCCTGAAAAATATAATAGTCTATTAAAAAGCTTAAATTTCGATCAAAAGGAATTTACCGATTGGGCAGATATTATCGAAAAGATGTACTATCCGCATGATGAAAAACTGGGCATTTTCTTACAGCAGGATGGATATTTAGATAAAGAACAAACTTTGGTGAAAGATCTTCCTGCCAGCGAACGTCCGATTAACCAAAAATGGAGCTGGGACAGGATTTTACGCTCTTGCTTTATTAAACAGGCTGATGTTTTACAGGGGCTATATTTCTTTGAAGAAGATTACGATCTGGATACCTTGAAACGTAACTTCGATTTTTATGAGCCACGTACCGTACACGAAAGTTCATTGTCGCCTTGCGTACACAGTATTTTAGCGGCAAAATTAAATGACGAAGCACGTGCCTATGAATTTTATCTGCGTACTGCCCGTTTAGATCTTGATGATTATAACAACGATACCGAAGATGGTTTGCACATCACTTCGATGGCAGGCACCTGGATGAGTGTGGTAGAAGGTTTTGCGGGGATGCGTGTGCGTGATGGCAAATTGCAGTTTAATCCTTTCTTGCCGGGCAAATGGAAATCTTTTTCATTTACCATTGGTTTCAGGGGAGCTACCTTAAAGATTAATATTACCGAGAACGGTATCAGCATCAAAAATAATGCAGCGATTGATTTAGAAATCGGCATTAGAAACCAGCTTTATAAATTGGCCGGAAATGCCGAAATTGAAGTAAATAACGCAGCGTTGGTATGAGAAAGGTAGAGGGGTTAAAGGTTGAGGGTAAAGGGTTTAAATCTCAATCTTCCATAATTAGAAGAAACTTTTTAGCCCTATTTTTGTCTCCCTTGGGAGTGTCTATTCCGATTTTACATCGGAAGGGCAGGAGGAGGACCTGCATATTGTATGTTTTCCTTTTACTTATTTCATCATCATCCTTTGCACAAAAACAGCGTACAAAAATGAACGATAAGCAGATCGTTATTTATCAGTTATTACACCGCTTATTTGGGAATAAAAACAGCACAAATATTCCTTACGGTACCATCGAGCAAAATGGTTCAGGTAAGTTTAATGATATTACCGATAAAGCCTTAGATGGTATAAAAGAGCTCAGTGTTAATTATGTTTGGTACACAGGTGCACTTGCCCACGCAAGTTTAACCGATTACTCTGCCTTCGGAATTAAACCTGACGACGCAGATGTGGTAAAAGGTAGAGCAGGCTCTCCTTATGCCATCCGCGATTATTATGATGTAGATCCCGATCTGGCTGTTGATGTTAAAAACAGAATGAAGGAGTTTGAAGCGCTGGTGAAAAGAACACATGCCAAAAACTTAAAAGTGCTGATCGATTTTGTGCCCAATCACGTAGCCAGAAGTTATCACTCTTATGCGAAACCAAAAAATGTAATCGATTTTGGTGCTCAAGATGATGTAACCAAAGCTTTTAGTGCCAGGAACGATTTTTATTATAACCCTGGTCAGCCATTTGCAGCGCCAACAAGTGGGGCAAGGCAAACACCGATTTCCGTTTTACAGGATGGCAAGTTTAATGAAAACCCTGCAAAAGCTACCGGTAACAATGTGTTTTCTGCCCAGCCTAAATATGACGACTGGTACGAAACCATTAAGCTGAATTACGGCATAGACTATCAGAATGGCGAAAAGCAGTATTTCGATCCCATTCCGCCGGTTTGGTTAAAAATGCGCGATATTTTAACCTACTGGACCAATAAAGGAGTTGATGGTTTCAGATGTGATATGGCCGAAATGGTGCCTATTGCGTTCTGGAACTGGGTAATTCCACAGGTTAAAAAAGTTAACCCTGATTTAATTTTCTTGGGAGAAGCTTATAATCCAAAAGTTTACAAACAATATTTAGACGAAGGTAAATTCGACTATCTGTACGATAAAGTGGGTTTGTACGATGGACTTAAAAAACTGATCAGAAATGAACCAACTGCAGATGTAGCCGCGATTAAACACGTATGGCAGGTAGAAAGTGCTGGTTTTGGCAAACACATGTTGCGCTTTTTAGAAAACCACGATGAAGAACGCATTGCATCAGCAGGATTTGCAGGGAAAGCCGAACTCGCTTTACCTGCAATGGTTATTTCGGCAACACTAGGTTCGGGGCCCGTAATGCTTTATTTCGGTCAGGAAGTTGGCGAACCCGGAAAAGGTCAGGAAGGATTTGGCGGCGACGACAACAGGACCACCATTTTCGACTATTGGGGTGTGCCAAGCCACCAGAAATGGATGAATAATGGCGCTTTTGATGGTAAACAATTAAGTGAAAACGAGCAGAAATTACGCGCTTACTACCAGCAGTTGTTAAAAGTTACTTCAACAAGCGATGCGGTAATAAATGGTGAGATTTATGAGGTACCTGTTACAGGGAATATGAATCAGCACATGTATGCTTTTATCCGTTACTCGGGCAAACAGCGTTTATTGGTAGTGGCCAATTTTGATCGGACAGAAACCTTAGCTGCTAATATCGAAATCCCTGATCAGATTTTGAAAGTTAAACATTCATCTCCGGTTACAGATCTGTTAACAGATAGGAAATTAAATATCCCCGCAGGAACAAGTATACCCGTAACCCTTGCACCCGTTAGCGCGCAGGTGATTGAATTTTAAGATAAAAAAATGAATAACCGCAAAGAAAGCTAAGTGCTTCGCAAAGTAAGCAGAGATCTGATTTCAATTTCCGCTTTGCGTCTCTTTGCTTCTTTGCTCTGTGCCCTTTGCGGTTAAAAACTAAACTAAATACAATGAGTTTAAAAACAATATTCGAGAACCCAAAATTAACACTCGCACAGATCATCAACATGAGCGTTGGTTTCTTTGGGATTCAGTTCGGTTGGGACTTACAGCGTGCAAACATGGGCCGTATTTACGAAAACCTGGGTGCCAATCCCGATCAGGTTCCGTTATTGTTTTTGGCCGCGCCCTTAACAGGCTTATTGGTACAGCCGGTTATTGGTTACCTGAGCGACCGTACCTGGCATCCAAAATGGGGTAGAAGAAGACCATATTTTATGATCGGGGCCATTGTGAGTAGCATTGCTTTAATCTTTATGCCGCACAGTAGTGTGCTGTGGATGGCAGCTGGTTTACTTTGGATTCTGGATGTTTTTGGGAATATTGCAATGGAACCTTTTCGTGCTTTTGTTACTGATAAATTGCCCGATAGTCAGGTTAACCGAGGCTTCATCATGCAGAGTATGATGATCGGTTTGGGTGGAAGTGTAGCATCGGCTTTACCATGGATTATGAACAATGTATTCCATTTAACCAATACCGCCGAACAGGGGAGTATTCCAGAAAACGTAAAATTCTCTTTTTATATCGGCGCTTTTTTCTTCTTTGCTGCTGTATTGTGGACCGTGCTTACCACTAAAGAATACCCTCCGCAGGATGTAGATTTTAAAGAAAAAGTAAAAGAAAGCAATAAAGGTTTTGGGGGTGGTACAAGGGAAATTTTTCATGCCTTAAGGAATATGCCTAAAAGAATGCAGATTGTTTCGTTGGTTCAGTTTTTTACCTGGCCAGGTTTGTTTTTAATGTGGTTTTATTATACCACAGCAGTTGCCGTAAATGTTTTTGGTGGTAAAGATGCGGCCGATCCGGTTTATGCGCATGGTGCAGATTTTGGAAGTTTAACACTCGCGTACTACAGTGTTATTACTTTTCTTTTCGCACTGGTGCTGCCAAAAATTGCAGATGCACTTGGGAGAAAAACCACACATGCTTTATGCTTAATTTGTGGAGCAATTGGTTTAATCAGTGTAGCCTGGGTGCACGATAAAAATATGCTATATTTATGTATGACAGGGGTTGGTATTGCCTGGGCCAGTATTCTTTCTATGCCATACGCCATGTTAAGTGGATCTTTACCCAAAGATAAAATCGGAATCTACATGGGTATTTTCAACTTTTTTATAGTACTGCCAGAGATTATTGCCTCCTTAGGTTTCGGTTGGTTAATGCGTAACGTACTCAATAACGATAGGCTTTTGGCAGTTCAACTGGGTGGTGGTTTAATGATTCTCGCTGCTATAATCTGTTATGTATTTATCCGCGAACCAAAGAAAACAGACGAAGTTTTGGCTTCTAAACTTGGGTTAGAAGAAAATAGATCAGTTTAAAGTATTCCTACCAACAGAAAATAACCACAGAGTACATAGCGTAAATGCACAGAGGGCACAGAGTTGGTATGAGATATTATCTTCTCCATAGAAAACTCGGTGTTCTCTGTGGTAAAACCAATAATAATCTAACCAGATGAAAAAAATAATTTATCTATTGCTATTGGCAATAACGCTTAATAGCGCCTGTAAAAAAGCATCTACAGATGTTAGCCTAGAACCAACACCAACAAACCAAACAGCAGCTTTACCAGCGGGGGCCAAAGATGGGGTGGTATTTATCAATAACGGAACATCGGCTATTGTAACCCTATATGCGCCAGGCAAAAAATCAGTTTCCCTGATTGGCGAATTTAACGATTGGTCTACAACAACAGCGCCAATGAAAAATACACCTGATGGAAATTATTGGTGGACTCAGGTAGATAATTTAAACCCCAATACAGAATATGCCTATCAGTTTTATGTAGATGGAAACTTAAAAGTTGCCGATCCTTATTGCGAGAAAATACTCGATCCGGATAATGATAAATACATTACTGCAGCAACGTATCCAAATTTAAAAGCTTATCCAACCGGTAAAACTACTGGCATTGTAAGTGTAATGCAGGCTAATCAGCCAACTTATACCTGGAAAAACACCAGTTTTTCCCGTCCGGCTAAAGATAACCTGGTAATTTACGAATTGCTCGTCCGCGATTTTACCACTGATCATAATTATGCCTCAACATTGGCCAAACTTGATTATTTAATTGGTTTGGGCATAAACACAATTGAGTTAATGCCAGTAAACGAATTCGAAGGAAATTTGAGCTGGGGCTACAATCCTTCGTTTTATTTTGCCCCGGACAAATATTATGGTACCAAAACAGCTTTGCAGAATTTTATCGATGAATGCCATGGTCGTGGTATTGCTGTGATTTTAGATATGGTGCTTAACCACTCTTTCGGTCAATCGCCTATGGTACAATTGTATTTTGATGGTGCTAAACCAACCAGTACTAGTCCATGGTTTAATGTTGATGCCAAACATCCATTTAATGTGGGTTATGATTTTAACCACGAAAGTTTGGCTACTAAAAAGTTCTCTAAAGATGTGATGAAATTCTGGATGCAGCAATATAAAATTGATGGTTTCCGTTTCGATCTGTCGAAAGGATTTACACAAAAAATGTCAACTGATGATGCACAGTTTAAGCTATATGATGCTGCACGGATTGCCACCTGGAAAGATTATAATGGTTATATCAAGGGTATAGATCCTAATTTTTATGTGATTTTAGAACATTTTACAGAAGAATCAGAAGAAAAGGTATTGGCCGATGATGGCATGATGCTTTGGAATAACCTGAACCATGATATGAACGAAGCCACAATGGGCTGGTTAGGTGGATCTAATTTTCAATGGGGCTTTTATACCAATCATGGTTTTGCCAGGTCTGAGAATTTGGTTGGTTATGGCGAAAGCCATGATGAGGAAAGATTGAACTTTAAAAACATCACTTATGGGAATGCATCTGGAAGTTATGTAATTAAAGGAAACCTGGCTACATCGCTAAAAAGAGAAGAACTTGTCGCTGCTTTTTTATTCAGCATTCCCGGCCCAAAAATGATTTGGCAGTTTGGAGAATTGGGTTACGACATCAGCATCGATTTTAATGGAAGAACGGGAGAAAAACCAATTAACTGGGATTATTATACCGATCCAAACCGTAAAGCGCTATATGATGCCTATGCTAAATTTATCAGGTTGAAAAAGAACAACAGTATTTTTAATTCCACAAACTCAAGCTATAACCTTGCTGGTGGAATTAAATATATTAAGTTAACTGAAGCTGCGAATACGGTTATAGTGGTTGGTAATTTCGATATGGTGAGCCAGGCGGCCAATATCGATTTTGGTTCATCAGGAATTTGGGTGGATGCAGTTGGAAACAGCGTTAACCTTTCAACCAGTGCTTATACGCAAACATTGGCCCCTGGTGAATATCATATTTTTAGTAAAACGGCTTTAAAATAATTTATTTATATACCTCGCAGGTTTTAAAACCTGCGAGGTATATACTAAACTACTCCATCTCTGCCAGTAATCCTTTTAGCTGGTTTAGGTATTTCCCGAAATATAAATTAAAAGTATATCTGCTCAAAAAGTAATGTATTCCAATTACACCTGCATATATCAAGAAACGTAAAGGCAGTATAATGGATTTAATAATTTCAAATTCGGGTATCAAATTAATCCTGTTATTTTGAATTAATAGTTCTGTTACAACAATTAGGATCAAGATTAACACCCTTGTAACATTAAGGTAAATATTATTGTTGCTAATCAACTGCCTTACTTTTCTTTGAATGTCGTTTTTTACCGAGCCATTTTTTTCTTCTAGATTATTGATTAGTTTGAGATTTAAATAATAGTATATTGAAGTTAATGGCAGCACAATAAATGCCATCCAAACCAATAAATTATGTTTCATGTCCGGTATAATGGAGGTCATCACAACCAGAAAGGCAAAAAGTAACGGTAAAATTAAAACCTGCCTTCTGGATGCCCTTTTTAGATCGGACAAAGGAGATTCCATTTCTTTTTTTATTGTAGATACGATATCAAATTCATTGCGGCTTAAATCAACCGAGATACTGTTCCAGCTATTTTTAAAGTGATCTAGTTCCATTTTATTTGTTGTTGGTAAAGGTTCTTAATTTGTCTTTTATGCGGTTCATTTTTACTCGGAGTGTAGCGTTGCTAATGCCTAAAATTTCTTCCATTTCATCGTAAGGTTTATCTTCGAGGTACAGCATCACGATCGATTTCTCAACATCGCTCAATTGCTGGATGGCGGCATACATCTGTTGATGCTGTTCTTCCTTCAGTCCGATGTCTTCCTCATAGGGGATCTGGATGCTCTGCAGTTCTACATCGCTGGTTTGAATGTTGCGTTTCTGTTTGCGGAAATTGGTAAGTGCAGTATTGATGGCGATGCGGTACAGCCAGGTACTAAATTTAGCCTCGCCCCTAAATTTTGGATACGATTTCCAAAGCTGTATGATAATGTCTTGGTACAGATCCTGGATATCTTCGTGGTTATTTGCATACATCCGGCAAACTTTATAAATCAAAAGTTTATAATCTTTTAATTGTGTTTCGAATGTTATTTCTAAATCTGTCTTTTTCAAAATCTAATTTTTGATTGATAAGTATCTCATTTCGAAAAAATGTTACGGTCATGAAGAATTTTATGCAAATACACAGAGAAATTTATATTGCTCAAAATCAGTACCTAATAATCTTGTTGTTTTTAGTTAATATTGTGATAACAACTAACAATTTAATGGAGAACAAATTAGCGCATCACTTATTATGGGAACGGTTACGGGTTGGCGATAAAGATGCGTTTTTTGACCTCTATTCGGCACTTTATTACCCGCTCGTAAATTTCGGGATCAGGGTGTGTGCCGATGCTGATACCGCTAGTGAAGCTACCGATCTTGTTTTTACCACCATTTGGGAGAAACACGAAAGCTTAGCCCGTGTTGATAATGTTGAAGCCTACCTGCGTACCTTCCTTAAGCGCAAACTGCTCAGGATATTAGAAAGAAAGCGCAAAATTAACGATGCACTCTTTAATGCAGGAGCCGATGGCGATTGGATGGAAATGAGTTACGAAGAGTTTATTGTTAAGGTGCAAAGCGATGAACTGGTGCAACATCAGCTCAAAAATGCTTTAGAAAAATTAACATTTCGCCAAAAACAGCTTATTCATTTAAAGTTTTTTGAGGGACTAAGTTATGAACAGATTGCGGAGCAGAGCAATCAGACTATTAAAACGGCCTATAACACCATTTACGATGCGCTTAAAATCCTGAGAAAGGAATTTAATGCATAAATCTTCGCGTTTCGTCATCTCGATTGCAGCGCAGCGGAATAGAGAGATCTTTTACGGCCACTCAACCCATCTTAAATTTTCGAAAGCCTTCCATTCGCAATTTCAGCCAGCTTGATGTTTTTTTTATTTGGAAAACGAACATTTCTGTCTCCGTAGGTGCTGTAGCGCCGTTATGCACTCCAATCTTTTATTGCGGATAAACATCATAGTTAAATATTTTTTAAGCAATAAAAAGGATTTTCGTTACTACCGGGTTTAAGAATAGAAAGCTTTGTGCTCCTAATACCTGTTCTGCACCCTGCAATCCCAAATAGTAAGGCAGACTGCGCCACCTAAACCTGACAGCAGCGGGCACCGAACGTAGAGAGGTAAAGCGAATGGCAGGACTATCGTTCCCGTTGCTTCTGCAATTGCTTTTCCCCCCAAAAAACTTGAATTATTTAAGTAGAAAAATATCTGCCCGACCCTTAATAAACTTTTAAAATACTATTCCTGCAAATTAAATTTCTTCATTTAATCTGCTTTCAGCGCACATATTTTGCCATGTTAAAAAAAAGTTAAAATTTCCTTAGGAAAAAATAAAGTTTTTGGGCACTGATATATAAAAGGCAAATTAGAATGGTTGATAGAAGTAAATTCAATGCAGAAGATTTTCTTGTCGATAGCACTTTTCAGCAGTATTGTGCTGGAACCGATAAGCTTTGTATTGGATATTGGGAGAAGTACATTAATGCCCACCCCGAGCAGGCTGCAGTAATTGCAGAAGCAAAAAAACTTTATGTGATATTGAGTGGGAATAAACGCCCATTGAATAAACAGACAGAAAGTTTAAAGGAAAGTATGTTTTCGGAAGAAAAAGTAGTTAAACTGAACCGTTATTTATGGCTTAAAATAGCAGCAGCATTAGTTTTAGTGCTTGGCTCAGTGTTGGTTTACAACACCTACTTTAATTATAACAATACAAAAAACGCTGTGCAGGAGGTTTATACTTTTACCACAAAAAGTGGTGAGCGTAAAAAAATTAAACTTCAGGATGGAACGTCGGTGCTATTAAACGCAAAAAGTTCTTTATTGGTAACCAAAGGTTTTAACGATCAATGCAGGGAGGTGACCTTAACAGGCGAGGCTTTTTTCGATGTAGCCCACGATAAAAATAAACCTTTTAAAGTACACACAGCTGATTTTAACATCAATGTACTGGGTACTGCTTTTAATGTGAAAGCATACCCAGATGAAACAACATCAGAGGCAACTTTAATCCGTGGCTTAATTACCATGGAAGCTGTAAATGGAAATGGCGGAACCATTACTTTAAAACCAAGTCAGAAGGTTACTTTTTACAAGAGCGTTGCTCCGCAACAAAAAAGCAAATTGCTTAAACCTACAGCCTTACAGCCCGAAATTACCATTAACCATTATACAAAGATTAAAGACAGCACCATTGTAGAAACCGCGTGGACACAGAACCGGATTGAAATATACGATCAGGATTTTGATGAGATTAAGAATGTTTTGGAAAAATGGTACAACGTAGAAATCAAATTTACAGATCCTTCAATAGAAAAATACCGCTTCACAGCAACAATAACAAATGAAAGTATCGAACAGGTTTTACAAGCTTTAAAAGACACTGAAAATAATTTTAAATATGAGATAAAAGGAAAACAGGTAACCATCTCGAAATAGAAAGAAAAAAAGGACGGTGTTGGAGCACCGCCCTCATAAATTTCTCTTTTGATTAATTAATGGCAGTTTATGCGCAAACAGATTGCTGCCAAGAACTTATGCAACCAAAAAAAACAAAAATATGATTTATTATTACTTACTGCAAGGGCGCCCAAAATATAAAGCGCTTCTAAAATTCATTATGCTAATGAAACTAGCCTGTATTATGGTTTTCATTACCTGTCTTAATGTTTCGGCATCGGTTTTTTCTCAGGAAAAAATTTCTTTAGATGTTAAGAAAACAAAGTTAGCCAAGGTATTACAGATTATTGAGCAGCAAAGCAGTTACCATTTTGTTTACAGCTCTTCTTACGTTCCTGTAAATAAGGATGTAAGCATTACTGTAACCAATACTTTGGTTACTGATGTATTGGCAGCCATTTTAAACAGAACGAACCTGAAATATTCTGTTTCGGCTGGTGGCTTGATCGTAATTAGCAAAAATAAAGAAGTCCCGATTTCAGGAACAGTTAAAGATGCCCTTGGAGGGGTTTTACCGGGCGCAAGTGTTAGGGTTAAAGGAACAGGCATTGGTACTTCTACCGATGTGAACGGTAAATTTGCATTAAATGCGCCCGAAAATGCCGTTTTAGTAGTTTCTTATGCAGGTTTTCAGACGAAAGAAATTTCAATTGGATCGCAAACCAGTATCGCAATTGTATTGTCAGAAGATACCAAACAGCTTACTGATGTGGTGGTTACGGCCTTGGGCATTAAAAAAGAAAGAAGAGCTTTAGGTTATTCGGTTACGCAAGTAAGTGGTGAAACGCTAACTCAAGCGAGGGAAAATAATGTGGCCAACTCTTTGGTTGGTAAAGTGGCTGGTCTGGATATTAGTTCTACATCTGGTGGTGCGGGAGCAGCAACCAGTGTAACCATCCGCGGTGTTTCTAGCTTAAGTCAAACTAATCAACCCTTATATGTAATTAATGGCGTACCTATGGAGAATAAACCAGTAGGTTTAAATAATCTCAATGGCAATGGTAACTCAGGTGGTCAATACGATAATGCTCCAGATTTGGGAGATGCTGTTGGTAACCTAAATCCTGATGATATTGAAAGTATTTCGGTGCTGAAAGGTGCAGCAGCATCGGCATTGTATGGTTATCGTGCAAAAGCAGGTGTAATTTTAATTACCACAAAAAGTGGAAAGGGAAACAGCATAGAATTTAATAGTAATTATGTAGCAGAACAGGTTATGGACAGAACCAACTGGCAATATGTCTATGGACAAGGTGCCAATGGTGTAAAACCCGCTGATGCCGCTGCAGCGGCACAAGTAGGCGGTTCCAGTTGGGGAGCAAAATTAGATGGATCTAATGTAGTCCAGTTTGACGGTGTTTCCAGACCTTATACCGCACAGAAAAACAACATCGAAGATTTTTATCGTACTGGAGGTACGTGGTCTAACACTTTGGCATTGAACAAAAGTTTTGATGGTGGTACCATCCGCTTATCAGCTAACGATGTTCATAATAATTCGGTAGTTCCAAACTCAGGCTTAAACAGACAGTCTTTTAATTTTACAGGCACTTTTAATCCGGTTAAACGCTTAACTATCGATGCCCGCATGAATTACATTTTAGAACAGGCGAAAAACAGGCCAATGGTTTCTGACGGTGCAGGTAATGCCAATTACAATGTTGCTTTTTTACCAACAAGTGTAAGTGTAAATGATCTTAAGCCATGGAAAGATGCGAATGGAAACGAGATCCCATATAATAAAGGCAATGCTTATGCAACCAATCCTTGGTTCGCTGCAAACGAATTTATAAACGATACCAAACGAGATCGTTTAATCAGTTCGTTCAGTGCAAAATATACTTTTGATAATGGGCTGTTCTTACAGGGGCGTGCCGGACGTGACGCCTATACCGATAGCTATAAAAATGTGGTGCCATCAGGTACCGCTTATTATGCACCCGGTAAAATTGTAGAACAGGCTACTAAATTTGCGGATGTGAATGTGGATGTTTTGGTAGGCAAACCTTTTAAAATAGATGAAGATTTTGCCATTACGCCGAATGTTGGAGCCAGTTACCGTAGAACAAATGTAAATCAGACAACAAACAGTGGTGCAGATTTTGCCGTTTTCGGCGTTTATAATATTCTAAATGCCAAGAATAAATCTGTAGCCTATGTAGCATCTGTAGCTGAAACCCAATCTGTATATGGTACTTTGGAACTTGCCTATAAAGACATTTTTTATTTAACAGGAAGTGGTCGTACCGATTGGTTCTCAACGTTAGCAACACCGGGTAAAGACAATAAATTGAGTGTGTTTTACCCATCGGTTAGTGGCTCATTTGTTTTCTCCGAACTTTGGAAACCATCTTTCTTAAGTTTTGGTAAAGTGAGGGCCGGATACGCAGTTGTTGGTCAGGCAACAGATCCTTATCAAACTTTATTAACTTATAGCTTAAGAAGCGAAGTGTTAAATGGTTTGCCATTAGGCACTATTTCTAATGTAAATATTCCAAATTCGGCATTAAAAGCATCAAAAGCAACCGAACTGGAAGTTGGTACCGAAATGCGTTTTTTAGGAGATCGCTTGAACCTCGATCTTACCTGGTATAAAAAAACCTCTAAAGATGAAATCACTTTTGTTACTACATCAACATCAACTGGTTATAGTGGAGCGGTTCTAAACTCTGGTAAGATCGAAAACAAAGGTGTTGAATTACTGCTATCTGGACAGGTTTTAAAAAGCAAGGATTTTGTATGGACATCATCTTTAAACGGATCTTACAACGATAATAAAGTAATTTCTCTTGCTGATGGCGTAACCTCAAATCTTATAGCAACCTCACGCCCAGGTGTTGGCTTTTTACAGAACATCCCAGGCAAAGCAGCTTCTCAGGTAATGGCATACGATTATAAATATGATGCAGCAGGAAAAGTCATGCTTGGGGCAAACGGTGCACCTCAACGAGGTGATCTTGTTGCATACGGCTCTGCCTACAATAAGTGGTTTGCCGGTTGGAACAACGAGTTTAATTATAAAGGTGCAACATTATCATTTTTGATTGATGGTAAATGGGGAGGGAAATTATTTTCTGCTACTGATTATTATGGCTATGTGTTTGGTTTACATCAGGCTACACTAGAAAATCGTGAGGCTTTGGGTAATACCGCAGCAACTTACTATCAACTTTCTGCGGATAATGTATCAAATAAATTTGTTCAGGATGCTAGTTTCATAAAGTTCAGGCAGATGACCCTAGGTTATAACTTTCCAGCCAAAATGTTCAATAACAAGATACATGGGTTAAACGTAAGCCTTGTCGGTCGAAATTTATTTATTCTGATGAAAAAGACGGATAACATTGACCCCGAATCCAGTTACAATGCTACTTTTCCGGGATTGGAACTAGGTGGTGTGCCGCCGGTTAGAACATTTGGCGTAAACCTTAGTGTGAAGCTTTAATTTTAAACAGAAAGAACAATGAAAACTAACATATTAAAAAAATATAGCCTGTTACTTTGTATCGGCATGTTAATAATCTCTGGTTGCACCAAAGATTTCGAAGATATCAATACCAACCCTTCTGCATATGGGGCGGCTACTTTCGATCCTAATTTTACCTTAACTACCGCTCAGCTTACCTACACTGGAAGCATCGATTTCGCTTATGACACCTGGAGAGGGAATTTGATTTATTCATCTACTATGATGCAGGGGCTTTCTACTGTTATAAGCTATTGGGCAGGAGATAAGTATCTGCTTAATGAAGGTTATACTGCAGCTTATTGGGGCAGTACATCTGTTGGTGCTTATGTAGAACAGGTTAAACCTATTGTTGATATTGTTGAATTTACAAAAGGATCTTCTAAGTATAATAATGTACGCCAGGTTGCACGTTTATGGAAAGCTTTAATTTTTGAGCGTATTACAGATCTGTATGGTGATGTACCTTATTCGGAAGCAGGACAAGGTTATTATACCGGTAATTTAGCACCTAAATATGATAAACAACAGGCAATTTATACCGATTTATTAAAAGAGGTAGAAGAAGCAACTAATGCATTGGATGTTAATGGTGATAAGGTTACTGGAGATGCTATTTACAAAGGAGATATCAATAAATGGAAAAGATTCGGTAACACTTTATTATTGCGTATAGCTATGCGCTTAACCAAAGTAGATGAAAATACAGCTAAAACCTATGCGCAAAAGGTAATTGGTAAAACCATGACAAGCAATGATGATAATGCCTTCGTTAAACACGATGTATCAGGTGCAAGGGTTACTCAGAACCGCAACAGTCAGGTATTGGCTGGCGACGGCGGACAAGAAAATTATTATGTTAAGTGGTCACAAAATTTTATTAACAAATTAAAATCAGCGAACGATCCACGTTTAGGAAAGGTTGCTGTCACAGGACTTTTCCTTGATGAAAATACCAAGACGCAAAATCCTAATTACAGCTCCGATCCAGTTGTTCAAAAAGGAATGCCTAATGGGAAAGATTTAAGTGGTATTGCTGGTAGAGATGTTAGGCAAGATGCTTCTTATACAACTTTCCCTGCTTATTCATCACCTAACCCAGCAATGATTAAGAAAGATGGTATCACTTTTATCCTAACCTATGCCGAAAGTGAATTATTATTGGCAGAAGCTGCACAAAGATGGGCAATTGGTGGATCAGCCGCGGCCCACTACGCCAATGGTTTATCTGCCGGTATCACTTTCTTATCTCAATACGATGCCAGTCTGGCAATATCAAGCACAGTAGCCGATACTTATGCGACCGCTAATCCGTACATCGCAGCTAATGGTTTGGAAATGATTAATACCCAATATTGGTTACATACATGCACCATGTTGGATTTTTACGAAACATGGTCTAATTGGCGCAGGTCAGGATTCCCGATTTTAACACCTGTAGTTTATCCGGGAAATGCTACTAACGGAACTATTCCCCGTCGTTTCCCTTATCCAGTAGAGGAAGCAGCTAAAAATGGAGTTAACTACAAGGCCGCTTCTGCAGCTGTACCAGGTGGCGATAACCTTGCAGGTAGAGTTTGGTGGGATAAATAATTTATATCATCCCGGTTTTTTATTAGCCGACATTGCTTATGCAGTGTCGGCTTTTTTGTTCCATTGTTCTATTGCATTTTCATCAAACGTTTGCGCAAAACTTACTTGAGCGTATAAAGAAGTTTAGTTTATCTTTAACTCATAAGTGCATCATCTTCAGTATTAAAACTGTAATGTGCTAATTATAATAATTCATCATTAACACATGAAAAGTATTTTATTTACTCTTGCTTTCGTTATAGTTACTCAGGGTCTTTTATTTGGTCAAACAGACAGCACGGTCATTCAATCGGTCCCTAACATTAAAGAAATAAAGGCTGGCGATAAGAAAGTTATTTTCCCCGAAAGCCCGAAAGGTTATTCTTTGGTATTCAAAGGAAGTAATCGCGTGCCAATTGTAAATCCATCTGGCGATATTACAACGCCGCTGGTTGCAACAAATGTCAATTTATATTTCGAGCTGATTAGCCAGGCAAGCGATTCCATAAAATACGATGTATCCAGGCAGGTTGTTGTGCCCGGGAAATTTTCAGACAGCGGTGTTAACCCACAGCCTTTTGTAATTCCTGCTTTACGCGAATGGCATGGCAGTAAAGGTGAATTCTCTTTAACTGCAGCCAGCAGAATCGTTTTGAATACAGCGAATGAAAAACAGTTGCAAACCGCTGCCAGTATATTAAAACAAGAGCTGAAAGATCAGTTGGGTTTTAACCTGTTAATTATGAAAGGCAAGCCTAAAAAAGGCGATGTTTTTTTAACCTTAAACGCAAATGATAAAAGCATTGGCGAAGAGGGATATTACTTTAATATAGAGGACTATGTTACCATTAGTGCAGTAAAATACCAGGGATTATTTTGGGGAACCAGAACTTTATTGCAACTACTGGAACAGAAAAATGCTATTCCAAAAGGATTAGCGAGAGATTATCCTGAGTTTAAAGTACGCGGATTTGTGCTCGATGTAGGTCGTAAGTTCTTTACTTTACAGTTTTTAAGAGATTATGTAAAATTCATGTCTTACTACAAATTGAATGATTTTCAGATCCACTTAAATGACAATGGTTTTAAAAAATATTTCAATGATAATTGGGCTGATACCTATTCGGCTTTCCGTTTAGAAAATACAACCTATCCAGGGCTGACGGCAAAAGATGGTTCTTATACCAAAAAGGAATTTATTGCCTTACAACAGTTGGCCGATAACTATGCAGTTCGCATTATTCCAGAAATTGATGCACCGGCACATGCGCTGGCCTTTACCAAGGTAGTTCCCGAAATTGGCAGTCAAACATATGGTATGGACCATCTCGATCTCCATAACCCCCTTAGTTATACGGTTATGGAAAACGTATTTAAAGAATACATTTCTGGTAATACACCAGTATTTACGGGTAAGGCGGTTCACATTGGTACAGACGAGTATGCTAAAAAAGATGCAGAAGTTTTTAGGGCTTTTACCGATCGAATGATTAAATATGTAGAGGGGTTTGGAAAAGATGTTAGGCTTTGGGGAGCGTTAACACATGCTAAAGGTACTACTCCCGTTAAGATAGAAAATGTAGTGATGAATACTTGGTATAACGGTTATGCTAACCCTATTGAAATGAAAAAATTAGGATATAAGCAAATCAGTACGCCTGATGGATGGCTGTATATTGTACCTGCAGCAGGATACTATTACGATTACCTGAATATTAAAAATCTTTATAATAAATGGACCCCTTCAATGATCGGAAATGTCCAGTTTACACCTGGCGATCCTACTATACTAGGAGGCTCTTTTGCCGTATGGAATGATATTGTAGGCAATGGAATTACAGAAAAAGATGTACACGACAGGGTATTTCCCGCCATGCAGGTATTAGCACAAAAGATGTGGGGAGGAAGCAATACAACTTTAAAGTTCGACGATTTTAACGTTTTGAGCAAAAAGATAGGAGAAGGCCCGTCTTTAAACATCAGTGGAAAGTTATCTAAAAACGATGTGCCATTTACAGCCCAGTTTAATTTTGATAAAAAAGACAATCAGATTAAAACTATAGGAGCTGTTTATGTGGAAGGATATTCAAAAAATGCTTTATTATTTTCAGGAAAAGATAGTTATGCCAGGTTACCTTATACTGAAATTGGATATAACTATACGGTTTCTTTTTGGGTAAATCCTGCCAGTAACAACCCGGATGGTGCAGTATTATTCAAATCGCCTAACGCTACTGTAAAATTAAAACAGACAGGTACAGGTAAACTTGGGTTTTCGAGGGAAGGTTATGATATCGATTTTGGATATGCTTTGGCTGAAAACAATTGGACACATATAGTGATAACCGGAACCAATAAAGGTACAAGTCTTTATGTAAATGGTAAACTCGAAAAACGATTGTATGATAACTGGATAACGTTTACAGATAAAGACAAAACGAAAATGCGTAAATCGGAAACTTTGTTTTTTCCGCTTCAAACAGTAGGTGGATTTAAAGGAAAGATAGATGAATTACAAGTTTGGAACAAGGTATTATCAGATGAAGAGATCCTGGCCTTAAAATGATAAAAAAGAATTAAACAAGAACCCGTCTCGATTAAATTAGTTTTTACCAGCCGACATCGCAATATGCTTGTCGGCTTTTTTTTACCCTGCATTTTGAATTACATTTTAAGCAAACGTTTGTGCTACATTTTATGTCGATTTTAAGGTCATAAGAAATTCTGTTTCAAATCTTATTCTAATTCTGCCAAATATACCCTATTTAGCTTTCTACTATGTTTTTAGGCGTTGTTTTAGCCCGTTTTGCATTCAGTGTAAAGCAAACGTTTGCGCGCTGTTTTGGTAAAAAATGTTATTCGTTTGACCTTATCTTTAGGTAACTAACAAACAAGCGTCCTCGAATAATCACTTTGTTACAGCTGTTGTAACAATGACTAGAAAGCAACTAATACCAACTAAATAAATTTTTATGACCAAATTTTACATCCGAAAAATCGGCTTTTTTGTCGTTTTTCTACTGGCTGCTACATCCGTATCAGCACAGTTAAAAATAACCGGAATTGTTAGGGGGGGCGATGATGGCCAGTCATTACCTGGCGTATCAGTTAGAGTAAAAAACACAACCACAACTGTAAGTACCGATGGCGGCGGGCGTTATAACATTACTGCGGTGAAAGATGCTGTGTTGATTTTTAGCTATGTTGGCTATAAATTAAAAGAAGTTCAGGTCAGTGGACGCAGCGAAATTAATGTTAGCCTTAGTCCCGATCAACAATCACTTACCGATGTTGTAGTAGTAGGATATCAACAGGTAAAACGGAAAAACTCTACAGCTGCACTTGCAACAGTAACCAGTAAGGATATTGAGAATCTTCCGGCTGCAAGTGTTGATGTGCTTTTGCAAGGTAAACTACCTGGTGTAAACGTACAAAATTTTACCGGACAACCGGGTGTGAGTACTTCGTTAATGGTACGTGGAAATACAAGGATTATGTCTGCAGGGGAATTTGACGGCGACCGGGCTTTTAGTAATCCGCTTTATGTGATAGATGGCTTACCCATATCTGAAGATGAAGTTGAAGCCTTCACGCAAACTGGAACAAACTTTCTAACCTCTTTAAATCCAAACGATGTAGAATCGATAGATGTGTTGAAGGATGCATCCGCGGCAGCTATTTATGGATCGAGGGGTGCAAACGGAGTTATCTTGATCAAAACCAAAAGAGGGATTGCAGGTGTTCCGAAAGTAAGTTTTAACACTTATTACGGAATTGTTAAACAACCAGATTTCTTAGAAACGGTTATCGGCGCTGAAGAAAGAAGAAGGAAGTTAGACCTGATCTACAATTATGGAAATCCAACGCAGATCAGAAATCAGGTTCCGATTATGTTAACGGACAGTTTAAATCCATCATTTAACAACAATAATAACTGGCAGGATTTATTTTATCAAAATGGAACAGTATCTAACCAGGATTTAGCCGTTTCAGGAGGAAGTGAAAAATTCAACTACAGGGTTGGTGTTGGCCATTATAATGAGAAAGGAATTATTAAAGCCACCGGTTACGAGCGTTACTCAATAAATGCCAATTTAGGCGCAAACTTTAGTGAAAAGTTCCAGATGCAAACCTCCCTAAGGCTAAGTAGAGGATTAAGAATGGTCGGTAGGGTCCGACCGGAGGAGCAAGGGTACCGTAATGCTTTCAAAATTAATCCCGTTGGCATGCCCTCTTCATTATTTTACTTATCCGACCAAGATAGGGCCGATATTGAGGCACCGTATGAAACGGTACGGAACAGTAATGCCGATAATAATGTAAGTATTGTAACCAAACTTACTTACAATATTGTTAAAAACCTCTCTTTTAATACCGAGGGTGCAATTAATTATAGCTCGTCGAAACGCGATTTCTTTAGCCCGTCCAGAAGCGAATACAACGGCAGAGCCTATGCATATTCTGGTTTTAGTGAAGGTTTAAAATATTTGATCACCAATACCCTGTTATATAATTTTAGCATCAACGAAACCCACAATATTAATTTTCTTGCAGGCCAGGCTTTCGAGAGCCGTGATAACCAATCGTTGTCTGTTGCGGGTGAAGGCATTCCGAATGATAATATAAAAGTAGTGTCAGGTGTTGCCCAAGGTGATTTGTCAGGAGGATCTGATCACTCTACCTATTCAAAACTATCTTTCTTTGGAAGTGCTCATTATGATTATAAAGAAAAATACCTTTTCGATTCGTATCTGAGAGCCGATGCTTCATCAAGATTCGGACGCGACAATAGATGGGCCGTTTTTCCATCATTCTCGGCAGCTTGGGTAGCAACGGAAGAAAATTTCATGAAAAACATTTCGTGGATCGACTTGGCAAAAGTTAGATTTAGCTGGGGCTTGAGTGGTGATGAAGCAAGTATTGGCGATAACGATCGTTACAACAGCTTTTCGCTTGGTGGGGCAGGTTACAACGGTAGTAGCGCTGGAACATATGATGGCGTTCCTGTAATCTATCCGAATTTTAATAAGCTAACTAATAATAATTTAACATGGGAAGAGTCTTCGCAAACCAACATCGGCCTTGATGTAGATCTCTTTAAGCATCGCTTAAGCATAACTGCTGATGCTTATATCAGAAACACAACCGGGCAAATGTTAAAAGTATTGGTTCCAGAAACTTCGGGCTTCAGCACGTCATTAAGTAATGCTGCCGGTGTTCGAAACTCGGGACTCGAATTTCAAATTTCTGGTAGGGTTTTTAAACCTGAATCTGCTTTTCAGTGGAGCCCTTCTATTAACATCTCATTCAATAGAAACATTGTTACCGCACTTCCAAACGGAAATCGCGATTTGTACAGCAACGGTACCATCTATGTTGTAGGTAAGCCTTTAAATATGTACCAAATGTACATTACCGATGGGGTAATTAATTCCATAAACGACTTGTTGGTAAATCCATATACCGGGCAGGTTGGCAGTACTAAATGGGGAACATTGATTTTGGGTATGCCAAAATGGAGAGACATTAGTGGAGATTACAAAATATCTGATAATAATGGTGAAAACGATATTACCTTTTATGGCGATCCAAATCCAAAAGCTACCGGGGGTATTAACAATGCTTTCAGGTATAAAAATTTCTCATTATCTATTTTTACCACCTTTACCTTAGGCAGAACCATCGTGAACAATACCTTGGCACAAAGATTATCGAACGGATTGTTTTATGGTAATCCAGAAGATCTGGCAAGGGCATCTATCGGCGATTATGAACAATATAATTACTGGAGATCGGCGGGTGATGATGCAACTTTCCCCGCATTAAATCCTTTTGCAGGTTTATACGTGTTCAGAAGTAATCAAACCTTTTACGTAGAACCAGGCTGGTATGTAAGGATAAAGAACGTAAATCTGGGTTATGATTTTGTACCGAAAAGTAATCCATGGATGAAAAAACTTAGTATTAACCGCCTAAAACTTTATGCCATGGCAGATAACCTGGTGATGTTCCAGAAATTCTCTGGTATTGATGCCGAAGCGGTGAATGCTCAAGGCTACGATTTTGGTGATGGATACCCTATCCCAAAAAAATACACACTAGGTATTCAGGTAGAATTTTAAAAATTAAGCAGATGAAAACAAATTTTAATAAAACAAGAAGTAGTTTGCTGGTAATGGCCGTGCTTCTAATCATACTCATAACCCCATCCTGTAAAAAGGCTTTAGATAACGAATTGGATAACGCCACTTATGATGATAAATTCTGGAAAACTGAAGCTGATGTCCAGGGTGCCATAAGTGGAGCCTATGGACTTTTAAGAACAAGCTTATATACCGATAATGCGTTCTTTATCTGGGGCGATTTACCTTATGGCGAGTTTAAAACAGACGATACAAATATGCAAGGTCCCTACGTAAACGGAGGGTTAAATGCGGTTTACTATCGCGAAGGCGGTGCACACACTTGGACTAATTGGTACAAAGTAATAAACGTTTGTAATTTGGTGATCGATAAAACACCATCAATACCAGATGCATCATTTGCCGGAGGTGCCAAAGCTAAAAATTATATTGTGGGCGAAGCCTATTTCTTACGCGGTTTGTGTTATTTCTATATGGCAAGGGTTTGGGGTGAAGTACCTTTGCAAAACGAACCGATTTATACAGCGGAACAGATTAAGCTATTAGCGCAATCGCCTGAAGAAAAAATTACCGATCAGGTAATCAGCGATGCAGTCAGAGCATCGTCATTAATGACTTTCGAAGGTACTGCTCAATATCAAAGGGCAAGGGCAAATAAAGGGGCAGCTTTAGGCTTATTGGCACACGTAACCGCTTGGCGTCATGAATATGCCAAAACACTCGCTTACACCGATTCGATTATCAATAGAGTTGATACCTACGGGTTAGAAACAGCAGATAATATCAGAATGCCGTTCAAAAACGCAAATTCAAAAGAGAATATTTTTGTAATCCCTTCTTCTAATGCAAAAAAAGAGGCTTATTTCTACGGAGGTATCGGTTTTCAAACTTTAATGGAACCCTATACAAATAGTTTCAGTAAGCCATTATATTACATCAATTCAGATTTCTTATTTAATATTTATCCCAATACTGCAGATGTTAGATTAGAAAAATTTTATGGGTATAGCAGCAGTGCTGATATAGATCTTTTAATTAAGTACAGTGATGTTGGCTACAAAACCCCAACAGAACCTTACATAGAAAGTAATTTGATTATATATCGTTTGGCAGATTTTTATTTGTTAAAAGCAGAAGCACTAAATTCATTAACGAGAGATACTGAAGCACAGGCCGCACTGAATGTTGTTAGACTAAGGGCTAATACCGGAGCAAGCAGTGCTGTAGGCAATCTTTTAAAAATTGATATTATGAACGAACGGGTGCGTGAACTTGCTGGTGAAGGGCAGAATTTTTTCGATTGTGTAAGGATGAACCGTGCCCCGATTTGGCTAACTGATGCCCGTAAAGCACTTAAAGGTTGGAGATGGCCGATTGCTAACAGTATTCTTCAGAACAATAACCTCATCAACCAAACCGAATTCTGGAAAGGTAAATACTAATAAGATACAACATGAAAAAATACATATTTATGATTATTGCAGCTATGGTAGTATTCATCAGCTGTAAAAAAGGCAACGGGATTATTGATGGTGGACTTAGCAACCCCAAGGTGAATTTTAACACCTACGATTTCCTGAAATCGCATCCTAAAAAAGTTTTCGATACCACCTTGATGGTAATTGATAAAGCTGGTTTAAGAGACGTAATAAATGGAGATGTTACTTTCTTTGTTCCAAACAATTATTCAATCAATAATTTTCTGAATATAAAACGCGACGAGGCCCGTCAGATTGATGAGAACAAGAAATATACACTGGATTCTCTATTTAAATATTTTACGCCTGCAATGCTTCGTGATTCACTGGGTATCTACGTTTTTAAGGGTAAAATTTCGTACGGACAACTTACCGAAGAAGGAAAGATCTACCATTCTGTTGTTGCTCCAGCAGAAAGTTTCATTATATCCTATACCAAAACAACAGGCTACTTAGTAGATGGGATTATAACCAACGATGCCAAACTGGTTTATTTTATAAAAGTTTTAGGCGACAGGGATATTATGGTTAATGGTAAAATGGAAGATCCAACTGGCGACGAAAGTTTATTGGATAGAAGTACTGTTTGCCAGACATCGGGTATCGAAACCACAAATGGGATTGTTCATGTACTGAGCAACTCACACCCATGGACATTTAAAGTAAAAGATTTTTAAAGCAATTTTATGAAAAAGATATATTTATTCGGAGGCATACTGTGCCTTATCATTGCTGCAATAGGCTTTAATGCCTGTAAGAAAGTAAAAGAAGGCTTTTTAAGCGATTACTTGCGTTATTCTTCAAATCCTTTGAGGGTTAATGCAGGCTCATTTTACCTTTCGCAAGGTTTAATTCCTGATGCATCTACCCCGCCATTTAAAGTAACCTTGCTAAATGTCCGTAACAAAGCAACAGGGAAGCGTGCAGAGGAATTTTTCAAGGAATACGAAATAGACATTTGGAAACTACCTTACGACCCTAGAACCGATACTACACTTGCTTTAATCAATGCAAAAAGATCGAGGGTTAAAAAAACGCCTTTTGAGGTGGCACCCGTTAGTGGTCAGATGGTTTTTAACGAGGGGAGTAACAATATCCCTCCTGGAGAATATCTATTGGATATTCAGGTCGAAAACCCAAATGGCACCAAGGTCTATAATAATATTTGTACTATAATACTTGCTCCGCAAGTTGAGTATGAATACATTAATGCACCATATGCATTAGCGGTTGAAGCAAATAGCGAAACGGCAATAAGATTTGCCTATGACGCTGATTGGATTGATGCTACAATTGGCCGTTCAACCACCGCTTGGTTAAAAATTAAACGAATTGCTGATTTTCCAAATCAGGTGGTGCTTAAGTTTAAAGATAAAAATGGTGCCTTATTTGCACCTTCCGAATATAAGTTAAGGCCAAGCGGAAATACCTATCTTAAATCATTGGCTACCTTTGCCTATAAAACTACAGTTACCGATACTGCAGTATTGTACGACTATGCAACAAGCCCCTTTCCGGCACTTTACTGGGACACGCAAAGCAATGGTATAAATTGTTATTATAGGCTTAATGCCAACAATATCGCCTCAATAGATACGGCGAGTGCTGCAACTTGGGGGCCACCTTCACAATTGCCATATGGCACTTGGAGCAAAAGACCTGTTAAGTTAAACGTTAGGTTTAATACGAGGATAAACAGACCTGGTAAATATCTATATGAAGTTATTTTAGCTGCAACCAAGAAATAAAACCTAAAACAATAAATCTTAAAAACATGAAAAAGACAACGCATTATTTTGTATTCTTGATGGCGGCAGCCATTTGTTTATTTAGCAGTTTTAAATCGGACGTAGCCAAAAGCACAAGGAAACAGCTTCCGCCGATAGTTGTTACAAAAGATTTTACTGCAGATAACGGTGTGCCAGGCGTAGCTAGTATCCAGTATAACACAGGCCAGCTTTATACCAATATTGTGGCTACCATACAAGGTGTTGGCACGGTTAACTTAACCAGTGTTTCTCATTCAGGAGGCACTATTAATGTTGATAAATTTGAAGGGTATATTTCTGATGGTACATATGAATACTACATATATGTTACCGTTACTGGGAATACCTCCGTAGGTTGGCAAATATATAGTGCCACGGCAGAAACACTAATTGGTTAACCCAGAAAGTTAATTTGAATAATTAAAAGTCTTGGCAAGCGCCAAGACTTTTCTTTTTGGTAACATTTCTAATGCGCTTTTTGATAAGCGCCACAATAGTTTGATATTTAGAAACCAAACCAAAACAATGAAATTCAGATTTATACTCGCTACATTTTTAAGCATGGGCATTTTTGCATATGCACAACAAGAACCAAGAAAAAGCCAATCTAAAGAAACCGTAACCACTACCCAGGTTACCGTTAAAGACGAACCTAAACCTTCAGCAAACGAAAGGACTATTAAAGTGGAGAGCTCGGTAGTTACCAATCACACTGTTAATATCGATGGCAAGGCTGTTCCGTATAAAGCCACTACAGGTACATTACCGGTTTGGGATGAAGATGGTAAACCGATTGCAGGTTTGTTTTATACTTATTACGAACGTAGTGATGTGCAAAATCGCGATAAGCGACCTTTAGTAATCTCTTTTAACGGCGGTCCAGGTTCAGCTTCAGTTTGGATGCACATTGCCTACACCGGTCCTGTGGTTTTGAATATTGATGACGAAGGTTATCCAGTGCAGCCTTATGGTTACAAAGAAAATCCATATTCTATTTTAGATGTTGCCGATATTATCTACATCGATCCGGTTAATACTGGTTATTCACGGGCGGTAAGTAAAGATATTCCCACCAATAAGTTTTTTGGGGTGCGTGCCGATATCAAATACCTGGCCGAGTGGATCAATACTTTTGTAACCCGTAATAACCGATGGGCTTCTCCAAAATTTTTAATTGGCGAAAGTTATGGTACCACACGCGTTTCAGGTTTGGCTTTAGAGTTACAAAACAGTCAATGGATGTACTTAAACGGCGTGGTATTGGTTTCGCCAACAGAACTTGGTATTGAACGTAGTGGCCCTGTTGATGCAGCTTTGCGTTTACCATATTTTGCAGCTACAGCCTGGTACCATAAGGCGCTTGCTGCCGATTTACAAGGTAAAGATTTAACAGCCATGCTTCCTGAAGTTGAAAGTTTTACCATTAATGAATTGATTCCTGCTATTTCGCAGGGTGGGACGTTGAGTGCCGATAAAAAGAAAGCCATTGCCACAAAAATGGCCCGTTACTCGGGTCTTTCAGAAAAAGTGATATTAGATTACAATCTTAATGTACCTACTGATTTCTTTTGGAAAGAACTGCTTAGAGATAAAGGTTTTACTGTTGGTAGATTAGATTCGCGCTATCGTGGTATCGATAAAATGAGTGCCGGCGAAGCACCCGATTATAATGCCGAACTAACTTCCTGGTTGCATTCCTTTACGCCAGCCATCAATATGTACATCCGCAACGAGCTGAATTATAAAACCGATTTAAAATACAATATGTTCGGTTCCGTTTACCCATGGGATAAAACTGGCGACCAGACTGGCGATAACCTCCGGCAGGCCATGGCACAGAATCCATACCTGCATTTATTGGTACAATCGGGTTATTATGATGGTGCCTGTGATTATTTTAACGCGAAATACAGCATGTGGCAGTTAGATGCTGCGGGTAAACTGCAAGACCGTATGAGCTGGGAAGGTTATCGTAGCGGGCACATGATGTATTTGCGTAAAGAAGATCTGAAAATGGCGAATAACCATATCCGTGAGTTTATTAAAAAGGCATTACCAAAAGCTGGCGAGGCCGCAAAGTTTTAGCTCTTCTGGTCGTCATTTCAACTGAATCGCGGCGAAATGGAGAAATCTTTGAGTCGAATCCAAATAAATCGCTCAAAGATTTCTCTGCACCGCGCTAATCAGTTATCCACGCTTATAAATTAATTCTTCGGGTTTTATTTGGAGCGCAGTTGCAGTGCAATAATTATCGTTCGTCCTGCTTTTCATTACAAGTCCGTCCCGATGAATCGGGATACCTCGCTTGCGGGCTTTTCATTGCAATCAGGGCTAGATAGGTTAGGGCGGTGGCAAGGAACCCCTTCATAGTTGCAGAAAAAGCTGTAACTTAAACCCGACTTAGTGGATGTTCCCGATTTTTCATCGGAACAGAAACGATGGCGGGTGAGAACCCAACCCAAGCACCACTGCAATTGCTTTCCAAAAAAAAAACGTATTTATAAAGCTCTTCTATCAGCTTTGCTAAAGCGATTTATCCCCTCAAAAACGCAAACAAAAAACTGTTCACTGCAAACTAAAAATAATTACTTATTTTTGTGGTTCAATTATGCAGCAAATAAAAACATCATTCGATTTTGAAAAACCTATTGCCGATTTAGTTCAGCAGATAGAAAAGGTTAAGCAAGTTGCCGAAAAAACTAAGGTAGATATGTCTGCCACTTTAGACGAGCTTGATGGTAAATTAGATGAAACTACCAATAACTTATATAAAAATTTAACTGGTTGGAACAAGGTTCAGATGAGCCGTCATCCCGATCGCCCGCAAACACTCGATTATATCAATATGATCTGCGATGATTTTATTGAAATGCATGGCGATAGAACCGTTAAAGATGATAAAGCGATTATTGGCGGTTTTGCTTCTATAAATGGTCAAACGGTAATGGTTATCGGCCACCAAAAGGGTAAAAACACCAAAGAGCGTCAGTTTCGAAATTTCGGTATGGCCAATCCCGAAGGTTACCGTAAAGCTTTGCGTTTAATGCGTTTGGCTGAGAAATTTAATAAACCGGTTGTTTCTTTTATCGATACCATGGGGGCTTACCCAGGTTTAGAGGCCGAAGAACGTGGACAAGGTGAGGCTATTGCCAGAAACTTATTGGAAATGTCTGTTCTTCGTGTGCCGATTATCTGTATCGTAGTTGGAGAAGGAGCCTCTGGAGGTGCTTTAGGTATTGGTATTGGCGATAAAGTTTACATGTTAGAACATACCTGGTACTCGGTAATCTCTCCTGAGTCTTGTTCATCTATTTTATGGAGAAGCTGGGATTTTAAAGAGAAAGCTGCTGAATGCTTAAAGTTGACTTCTGATGATATGTTTGGCAACAAATTAATCGATGGCATTATTCCGGAGCCACTTGGAGGTGCACATCAGGATCCGGAGTTAATGGGCAGAACTTTAAAAGATTATATCGTTAAAGATTTAGCTGCTTTAGGTAAACTAAAAACCGATAAACTCATCGAACAGCGGATTGATAAATTCTGCGCGATGGGTGTTGTAAACGAATAATCATTAACTAAAATAAATTTGAATCCTGTTTGGCAATGCTGAACGGGATTTTTTTGTGGATAAATCCGAAGGGTTTATTACGGATCGTCCCTAGACTTCTCGTCATCTCGACTGAAGCGCAGCGAATGGAGAGATCTATCTTGATAGATTTCTCGGCTGCGTTGCACTCCGCTCGAAATGACGACCTATTTAAACCTATCAGGTTTTTAAAACCTGATAGGTTTGGTCAACAAAAAAAGCAGCTACAAATTAATGCAGCTGCTTTGTAAGCTATTTTCAGATCCCGCTTATTATTGTTGTGGCCCCTGTTGTGGGAAAAACATCGACAGGCGGCTTTCTAAACTGTTAAATGTTTTCTGCAGCTTATCGCTCAATTTATCCTGACCTGCAGCCTTACTTGTTTTAATCATTCGGTCTAAGTAGTATAATCCCGTTTGAATGTTCTGCGATCCGGTTAAACCTTTTGATTGTGAAATATCAGCCAGGTAGTTTAACTCTTTATTGATATAATCGCCAGATTTGTCTAAAATATCATTAGCTCTGGCAGTTTCTCCAAGTTTATATAGGTTTTCAGCCATGTAGAATTTCACAACCACCGTGCGGATGCCGAAGAATTTATCAGGCATTACTGCAAAATATTTATCTACTACTTTTTTGGCATCAGCAATTTTACCTTCTTTAATTAAGCTGCTCGTTAAACTGCTGAAGAGATTGGTGAAAATGAAAGTATCATCTGATGACTGTGGATCTAAATATTTAGCGGTTTTCATATTTCCCCACTTAAATTTAGTCATCACATTATTGTACAATACAGGCGTATTCAATTGCTCTGGTCTATCCTCAGATGCTGTAGTATCAGCTTTAAGCGGTAATAAACGCATAGCTAAACCTTCACTGTATAAATACTTATCTAAGCCATTATATTGCTCAGAAGGCACTGTAGAAGCGAAATAAATCGGACGTTTCCAGTTGTTATGTGCAAGGATATCGAACATGGCCAAAGTTCCTTTAGTAACATAACCTTTGTTAAACTTCCAATCCATTGTGGTAGTAATTTTTGAAGCATCAGCTGCAGGTACTGTTCCTGTGCTGATTACTTGCTGCGGATCTACTGTGATTTTAAGGTTTTTAGTTGGCAAGAAGTTAGATTTTGTTCCATCCTGCATCGGTACTTTATCGCTCTCATCGTTTGATAACAATAAATCAACTACGTTTTTAAGCTCAACACTACCTGCAATTTTGTAATCATCGTATGGCATTACATCCCTTTCGCCCTGTACATATTGCTCAGGTTTCATCGTGATAGGCAATGGCGCCGATTCATTTTGTTTTTGTCTTAAACCGTTAATGTACCAATCCGTATCAAACAAGCTTAAGTTTACAATACGAACATCCGGACGAACATTCTCCACTTCCTGGATATACCAAAGCGGGTAGGTATCATTATCGCCATAAGTAAATAAGATGGCGTTTGGAGCACAAGATTGTAGGTAATCCAAAGCAATATCATGCGGAACCATTTTTGTAGAGCGGTCATGGTCATCCCATCCCTGCTCAGCCATTATTACTGGTGCAGCCAATAAACCAATCACTGTTGCGCCGATGGCGCCGGCAGTTGGCGTTAGTTTTTTAAACAACCACTCTTTAATGGCGAGTGCCCCGAGCCCGATCCATATCGCAAAGGCATAGAACGATCCTACATAAGCGTAATCCCTTTCGCGGGGCTCTAATGGTTTTTGATTTAAGTATAATACGATAGCAATACCCGTAAAGAAGAATAATAATGCAACAACTCCGGCATCTTTTTGGTTACGTTTGAAATGCCAAAGTGCTCCAATAACGCCTAAAATTAACGGTAAAAAGAAGAAACGGTTATATGCTTTATTATCAACAGTTGATGGTGGCAGATTGCTTTGATTGCCTCTCAGCATGGCGTCAATTGGTTTAATCCCGCTAATCCAGGTACCTTCATGTCCGCTACCCTGTCCTTGTTCGTCATTCTGGCGGCCAGCAAAATTCCACATAAAATAACGCATGTACATATAGCCAATCTGGTAGCTGAACAAGAAACCAACATTATCTACCAAAGTAGGATTTTTAGCATCATCTAAGCGCATCCATTCTTTATAAAAAGCTGCATGTTTAGGATCATCGCTATACATACGAGGCAGTAAAGTGTTGTTATTATACTCGTAATCGGTTTTTTTACCTGCTACCTCATATTTGTCTTTTCCTTTTCTCCAAATGGTTTTTCCTTCGGTTACACCTACTCTTTCAGAGTTATAATTAGGGCCATAACCCAATGGTCTGTCACCATATTGCTCACGGTTTAGGTAACTTAAGAAAGAGAAAGCATCTTTAGGTGCACTGTTATTTAAGTTCGGGTCTGCTTTTGCCCTGATGATAATCATTGAGAAAGATGCGTAACCGAAAATGATTAATACGGTAGAGATTAAACCTAAGTTTAATAACTTCTTTTGGTGTTTGATCGAATAACGGATTCCCCAAACCAGGGCGCCGATTAATAAAATAGCGAAAAATAGAACACCGGTTCCAAAACCTAGACCTAATGTGTTAACAAAGAATAAATCGAAATAAGCACCAAACGAAACCAGGTATTGGATAATGCCATATTGGATTACCGCTAAGATTAAAATACCAACAATAAGGGTTTTAATAATTCCCGATGTTGTTGCTTTATCGGTTCTTTTGAAATAATAAATAAAAGCAAGAGCTGGGATGGTTAACAAGTTTAACAAGTGGATACCAATTGATAAACCCATAATATAGGCAATAAACAATAACCAACGATCGGCACGAGGCTCATCGGCATGTGCTTCCCATTTAAGGATAGCCCAGAATACAATCGCTGTGAATAAAGATGATTGTGCGTAAACTTCCGATTCTACTGCCGAAAACCAAAAACTATCAGAGAAAGTATAAGCCAAAGCACCAACGGCACCTGCACCCATAATGCTGATCAGTTTACCAGTTGTTAGTTCTTCACCAGCTTTTAATATTGTTTTTTTAGCCAATGCGGTGATGGTCCAAAATAAGAATAAGATAGTTGCCCCGCTCGAAACAGCCGAGCCTACGTTCATCCAGTAAGCGATTTTGGTTAAATCTCCAGCAGCAAAAATGGAGAAGAAACGTTGGATCATTAAGAATAAAGGCGCACCAGGCTGGTGAACAACCTGCATTCTAAATGCCGATGCGATAAATTCACCGCAATCCCAAAAACTTGCAGAAGGCTCTAAGGTTAAAACGTAAGTTAGTGTAGCAATTAAAAAGCAGATCCAGCCTACTATATTATTAACTTTTGAATAATTCATTGGTTTGTTTAATGATATTAAAAATTGTTTTCACATAAAAATGCAGCCGAAATTAACTATTCTAGTCGATAAAACAGGTAAATTTTTGGATTGATTTAACAATTTTTAACGGCTTAAGGCCTTTAACATAAAGGATTTTAATTTATCAGAGAAGCAAAAACCCATAAACAGAAAAGTAAAATCTGCCTATGGGTTAAAATTTAGAATGTTTTTTGCTTAGCCCGCTGCAAATGGGGTAAACCTTACAATCAGATCGTTGTATTTTTTTTCAAGGCTTTTGCTTAGCTCAGCCTGTTTAAAAACCTCGGTTAATTTTACCATTTGGCCTAAATAACCAAGGTAGAAACGTACATCCTGCTCTGATGATAGCTGGTTTTTGCTTTCCGAAACATCAGCCAGGTGGGTTAACTCCCTGCCCACATAATCGGCCGTTTTTTTGATCATGGCATTTGCACGGTTTAAATCATTTAAACGATAAAGGCTTTCGGTGAAATAATAAGTGCTCATTACCTGGCGCATACTGTAAAATTTAGCAGGAATTACCTCAAAATATTTATTAGCCACTTTTTTGCTTTCGGTAATTTTGCCTTCGTTTATCAAGCCATTTAGCAAACCGTTAAACATATTCGAAAACATGATTACATCATCAGCAGATTGCCTGTCTAAATGGCTGGCACTTCTAATGTTGCCAAAGCTATACACATTCATCAGATTGTTGTACATCGGCTTTAGGTTTACACGGTCATAATCTTGCGTAATCGCGGTGTCGGGTTTTAAGGGCAGTAACCTTTTGTTTAAGCCTTCCAAATAGAGGTATTTGTTAAGCCCTACATATTGCTCATTTGGCATTGCGCCGCTAAAATAAATCGGGCGCTCCCAATTATTATGCACCAGAATATCAAATAAGGCCAGGGTACCTTTGGTTACAAAATTCGAATTATAAGTCCATTCCATACTGTTGGCAATTTTGCCTGCATCTTCTTTCGGTACGGTTCCGGTATCCAAAACCTGTTGCGGACTTACCGCCAGTTTAAGATTTTTGGTGGGTAGCACATTGTATTTAGAACCATCTGTCATTGTTACTTTATCTTCATCATGATCGGATAGGAGCACATCTAAAATTTCCTGTAATTCGATATGCTGTGCAATCTTATAATCCTGATAGTACATAATATCCCTCGTGCCTTCAACATATTGCTCGTGTTTTAAGGTGATGGGCAGGGGAGCAGATTCATTTTGTTTTTTTCGCATCCCATCTATATACCAATCGGCAGTGAATAAACTTAAATTCACTACGCGCACATCCGGACGGATATTTTCTACCTCCTGTGCATACCAAACCGGATAAGTATCATTATCGCCATAGGTGAATAAGATGGCGTTAGGTGCGCATGATTTTAGATAATTGACAGACATATCCCTCGCCAGGTGACTATCAGAGCGATCGTGGTCATCCCAACCCTGGTTGGCCATGATAATTGGTGCTCCAAACAAAGCAATAACTGATGCGAAAATACTCGCTCGTTTAGGCGTTAATTTTTGGAAAATAAAATCCTTTAAACCAAATACGCCTAAACCTATCCAGATCGCAAAAGCGTAAAAAGAGCCTACGTAGGCATAATCTCTTTCGCGTGGCTCAATAGGAACAGAGTTGAGGTAAACAACAATGGCTACTCCGGTGAATACGAAGAGTAAACCGATAATTCCTGCATCTTTCTGGTTGCGTTTAAAATGCCAAACGGTACCAATTAGACCAATAATTAAAGGCAAAAAGAAAAATCTGTTGTATGCTTTATTTTCTACAATTGAGGGTGGAAGATTTTTTTGACTACCAAGCCTGATAGCATCCAATGGTTTTACGCCACTAAGCCAATTGCCATCTTTTCCGCCAAACTGCCCATCTTCATTGTCCTGCCTGCCTACAAAATTCCACATAAAATAACGCATGTACATTTGTCCGGTCTGGAAAGAGAACATGTATTTCAGGTTATCCATTAAGCTAGGTTTGTGCTCATCATCAAAACCCATGTAGCTTTTGTAAAAATTAATGTGCTCAGGTTTGTCACTGTACATACGTGGCAGTAAAGTTTTATCGGCAAAAACATATGCCGATTTTGTTCCGGCAAGCTCGTATTTTTTTTCGCCTTTACGGATAATTTTGCCTGTTTCTTTAATGTCGATTTTTTCTGAATTGTAGTTTTCTCCATAAAGTAGCGGCCTGTCACCATATTGGTCGCGACCAACATATCTCGAAAAAGAATATACATTATCTACGTTATAGTTATTTAAGTTTGGTTTAGCCCGCGCCCTGATAATGAGCAATGCAAAAGAGCTATACCCAAAAAGCAGCAAAACGGTAAACAACATAGCCAGGTTTAAAACCCTTTTATTTTTAAGAACGGAATAACGGATGCCATAAACCAAACTCCCGATAACAAGAACCGCAAAGAACAGTATGCCGGTTCCAAAGCCTAAGCCCATGGTATTTACAAAAAAGTAATCGAAGCTTGCAGCAAAAGATATTACATACTGGATAATGCCAAACTGCACGGCTGCCAGAACAGCAATCGAAACAAAAAATACTTTTAAAATGCTCTGCCAATTGGGCGATGGGTTCTTTTTGAAATAATAAACAAATATCAAGGCAGGGATGGTAAGCAGGTTTAAGATGTGTACACCAATAGAAATCCCCATAATGTAAGCCACAAAAAGTAACCATCTGTCTGACTTTGGTTCGTCAGCCTGCGATTCCCATTTTAGTATGCCCCAAAATACGATAGCACTACAAAGCGACGACATGGCGTAAACCTCTGCCTCTACAGCCGAAAACCAAAAGCTATCAGAAAAGGCATAGGCCAAAGCCCCAACAAAACCTGCGCCCATAATACCAATGATTTTTTGATTGGTGATTTCTTCCCCTTTTTTAACGACTGTTTTCTTGGCCAGTGCAGTAATGGTCCAGAACAAAAACAGGATGGTGCCTGCACTTGCAAGTGCCGAAGATATATTAACAAAATAGGCCACTTTGGTTTTATCGCCAAAAGCGAGTGTCGAAAACAACCTTTGGATCATGGAAACTATTGGAGCGCCCGGTTGGTGAACTACCTCCATTCGGAAAGCCGAAGAAATAAATTCGCCACAGTCCCAGAAACTTACAGATTGATCTAAAGTTAAGATATAGGTGAACGCGGCAACGATAAAACAGAGCCAGCCTCCAATGGTGTTGATCCTTGAGTAATTCATAGTTTAATTTTAGTCTTTGATAATAAATGATTTAAGTGGTTCGTAGTAAAAAAAGTCGCATAAAAAAAGAAAATGTTGCACGCTATATGATGATTTTTTTATCTTTGCATCGCAAACAGGAACAGCGGGAAAGAAATTAAAAATATTTTAAAATCACTCTTGCATATTTAAAATAAGGTTCCTACATTTGCATTCCCTTTCGAGGAGAATATCCTTGAGAAGTTTTTGTCCGATAGTATAAGGGTAGTACAACGGTTTTTGGTACCGTTTGTCTTGGTTCGAATCCAGGTCGGACAACTAAAATTTAATGTCGGATCATGTTTTAAATAGACATGATCCGATTTTTTTTAACCGTAAACTACACGAACCCATGCCATTGCAGTTTAACCCGGTAAAGCTTTTTTCCGGAACAGGTTCTAAAGGATTATCACTTAAGATTGCTGAACACTACGGCAAGCCACTTGGTAGCGTAACCATTCACAAATTCAGTGATGGAGAGTTTCAGCCTTCTTTTGATGAGTCAATCCGTGGTAGTGATGTTTTTCTAATCCAATCTACTTATCAGCCCAGCGATAATTTAATGGAACTTTTGCTAATGGTTGATGCTGCTAAAAGAGCATCAGCACATTATATTACAGCAGTTGTTCCATATTATGGTTTGGCCCGTCAGGATAGAAAAGACAAACCGCGGGTAGCAATCGGTGCCAAATTGGTGGCTAACTTATTAAAATCAGCAGGTATCCACCGCATCATGACGATGGATTTGCATGCTGCTCAGATACAGGGTTTCTTCGATATTCCGGTTGATCACTTAGATGGATCGGTAATCTTTGTACCTTATATCAAAAGCTTAGGCTTAAAAAACTTAACTATCGCATCGCCTGATATGGGCGGTTCGTACAGGGCACGTACTTTTGCCAAGTTTTTTAATGCTGAGGTAATTATTTGCGATAAACGCCGTAAACGTGCCAACGAAATCGAATCGATGTCGATTATTGGTGATGTGACCGGACAGGATGTTGTATTGATCGATGATATTTGCGATACTGCCGGAACCTTATCAAAAGCTGCGGCTTTGATTATGGAAAACGGTGCAGCAAGTGTTAGAGCGGTTTGTACGCATGCTGTATTATCAGGCAAAGCAATAGAAACGGTAGAAAATTCGGTATTAACCGAACTAATCGTTACGGATACAATTCCATTAAAACAGGAAAGTCCGAAAATCAGGGTGCTAAGCACAGCCAGTTTATTTGCAAGGGCAATTGCCAATGTAAACGAGCACGGCTCAATTAGTGATCTGTTTAGGGTATAGTGAGGTTAATCGTATAAACTGGTTAACCGGTTAATTGAAGATTTGCCGTCAGTTAACCAATTACAACAATTAACCAGTTAAACAAAAAGAGAGTTTAAATAAGGTTGAAGGTAGCGGGTTGAAGGCTTAAGGTCTTGATACTCGATACTTAATACTGACTACTAATAAATATAAAATAAAAATAAAATGAAAACAATCGCAATTAGCGGTTCTCCAAGAGAGAACGTAGGGAAACGCGATGCCAAGGAACTTCGTTACGAAGGTAAAGTTCCGGCGGTATTGTATGGTGGAAAAGAGCAACAACACTTCGCTGTAGTTATTGCTGACTTAAGAGATGTTATTTATACCCCGGATGTGAACTTTGTGGAGATCGATTTAAACGGTACTAAAACTAAAGCTATCGTAAAAGACACCCAGTTTCACCCACTTACTGACGTATTAATGCACATCGATTTTCTTCAGTTATTCGATGAGAAAGAAATCGTTATGGAGATCCCGGTTAAATTAACAGGAACTTCTCCAGGTGTTAAAATGGGGGGTAAATTAATCCAGAAATTACGTAAACTACGTGTTAAAGCATTACCAGCTAATATGCCACAAAACGTAGAAGTAAGCTTAGAGAAATTAGAAGTAGGTAGTTTATTCCGTGTTCGTGACCTTAAAGGTGATAAATACGTAATTACTAACACTCCTGAAGATACTATCGTTTCTGTTGCAATGTCTAGAGCATTAAAACAAGCAGAAACTGAAGCTGCTAAAGGTAAAAAATAATCAGGATTCTTAAGATCTCTTGATTTCAAGATGAAGCGTTTCGATTTAATTCGGAACGCTTTTTTTATTTATACCAAGGTTAATCCGCTAATCGCCTAACGCTAACCACTCTGCTATTCATTAAGAAGCTGTTTGAAAATGAATGAATTAAATTCGTGGTATAGACTCCCGACTTCGGACTCCGGACTTTTTCGTCTTCACCTTCAACCCTCTGCCTTCCCGCCCTCAACCTTTTTATTTATCTTTGCTCCATGAAATATCTTATAGTTGGCTTAGGAAATATCGGACCAGATTATGCACATACCAGACATAACATTGGTTTTGATATTGCCGATGAACTGGTTAAAAATTTAGATGGAAGTTTCGAGAATATCCGTTTGGCATATTATTCGGAGGTAAGCTTCAAAGGGCGTAAACTCCACGTAATTAAACCAACTACTTTTATGAACTTAAGTGGTAAAGCCGTAAACTATTGGATGAAGGAGTTAAAAATAGCACCGGAAAATGTCCTGGTCATTGTTGACGATCTTGCATTGCCTCTTGGTAAGTTGAGGTTAAAGTTACAGGGCTCTAGCGCTGGCCATAATGGCTTAAAAAGTATAGAAGAGGTTTGTGGCGGACAAAACTACGCGCGCCTCCGTTTCGGTATTGGTAACGATTACCCGAAAGGTAGACAAGTGGATTTTGTTTTGGGTTTATTTGATAAGAATGAGCAATTAGAACTCCCTGCATTGATTGATAAAAGCGTAGAACTGATTAAAAGTTTTGTAACCGTTGGGCCTGCCCACACCATGACAGCTTTTAATAAGTAATTTTTATAAGAATCGTCTGCTGTCCAGAAGCTTCGGGATCAGCATCTATACTGTAATCTGCTTTGATCAGATTAAGACGGTTTTTTGGAAAGCAATTGCAGAAGTTCTTTTTAATGTTCGTCCTGCTTTTCATTGCAAGTCCTCACCCGATAAAGGATCGGGTTCCGGGCTTTCCATTTCAATCAGGTTTAATGGGCAGTGTCTTTGCTGTTATTAAAGATTGAATAGCATAGTTTTATATAGATTTCCTTTTCGAGCCATGGTTTGTGTCCTCTCAGCCTATCTGATCTGGCGAATCAAAGGAGTGATGGCTTCCACTTTCTGCGTCATACAGCCCCCAAATAGTATTGCTGGCCGCGCCACCTAAACCCGTATTCTATGGTTTATGCAAATAAAAAGTTTTTTTTCTGAGAAGCATTACTTTAGATTTATGTAGCAGGCTCCAGGAGGTATGGCGTACCTCTTTTAACAGCAGCAAAAGCTCTGCTCAGTAG
>Ga0157369_10000168_pt1 | contig 92689 bp, 94 predicted proteins | sample C25metaG_FD_113461 | JGI IMG/M metagenome (GOLD analysis project Ga0157369, IMG submission 113461) | Corn rhizosphere microbial communities from Kellogg Biological Station, Michigan, USA - C2-5 metaG | ecosystem: Host-associated > Plants > Roots > Rhizosphere > Soil | place: USA: Michigan... | reverse complement strand
TGTGGGCTTCCAACGTCGTTTTTGTGCGTCTGTGTCAAAGCAAATGCCTTGGCTTTATTTTCTGCTGTAATCATCAACAATGTACTATAGCAGAGTTTTTACGATATTTCAACAGCTTACCGCTGTAAAAAAGCATCTAGTTCGTCACGCCAAAATCAGTCAGGGTTTGCGCGTCCTCAATCGACCACTTACTAATCGATAGTCGTCGAAGTTCGGTACAGTAGGCGCCAGTGCCGAGAGCTGTACCAATATCCACTCCGAGACTGCGGATATACGTTCCACTACTAACGTGCGTACGAATCTTGACTTCAGGATAGTCGTACGCCAGCACCTCAAGACTGTGAATTGTTACTGGACGTTCAGGGATTTCAACCTCCTGTCCATCCCGGGCAAGTTTATAGGCTCGCTTGCCGGCAATTTTAATCGCACTAAAAATCGGCGGGCGTTGCATGATCGGCCCCCTAAACCGCGTCAACACCGTCTCTAACTCCTCGCGCGTCGGCACCTCGGCAGACACATCAGTTATTTCACCCTCCGTATCGCCCGTCGTACTGATCTGTCCAAGACGAAAGGTTGCGTCGTACACCTTATCAAGCTTGGAGTACTGCTCGGCATTTTTACACTCCTTGTCTATCACTAAAATCATAAGACCGGTCGCAAAGGGATCGAGCGTCCCCGTGTGTCCCACCTTTACCTTTTTCTGCGCCGCCTGCGTGAGAACACGACGCACCCGCGCCACCACACCAAAACTCGTCATTTCAGCGGGTTTGTCTATAAGAATTATTCCATCAGTCATCTTTTCTATTCTATACTAGAGGCATGAAAAAGATACTGTTTGCCTTATTCGCCCATCCAGATGACGAGTCGTTTGGCCCCAGCGGCACCTTGCTCAAGGAGACTCGCGCTGGCACCGAGCTTCATCTCTTCCTCCTCACAAGTGGAGATGGCGGAGTAAACCTTGACGGACATGATGATCTTGGGGCGGTTCGCCTGGCGGAATGGCACGCCGCAGGCAAGCTCATGGGCGCCACAAGCCAGCATTACCTAGGCTATAAAGACGGGCAGCTCAGTAATCATTCAATGACGGAAATAGCCGATCGGGTTATCGATCTTATCTCCCCTATCCTCGCAGCAGCGCCGGCCGACGCCACAGTTGAATTTCTCACTAACGATCTCAATGGGATCACCGGACACATTGATCATATTGTCGCCGCACGAGCAGCGTGCTACATATTCTACACTCTCAAGCAGCATGATGCTCGACTGCAACGCATCCGTCTGGCCTGCCTGTCGCGTGAGAACCTGCCGCATGCCAACACCCAGTGGCTATATATGGAAGCGGGACGAGCGCCGGAGGAAATTGGTGAAATCATCGACGCCCGTGAACTCCGTGAAGAAATTATTGCGATCATACGCACCCATCATACACAGCGAAGCGACGGCGAAACGCACATTGCCCAGCGCGGCGATCGGCTGGGCATAGACTACTTTATTATTAAGACTTAGCTTACTGCTGGCCAGGAATCTTAAACTGCGCAGGGTCATTTGACTGCGGTGGCTGTTCAGGCGCAGGAGTGAACATATCTTCAAGTTTTTCTGGAGTAGGATTATCTCCTTGAACACCCGGTGTTGGAAGTGGTGGCAGCGGTGGCAGTGTCGAGAAGTCAGGCAACGGCGGTAAGGTAGACGTGATAGCTGGCTGCTCTTGAGGAACGTCACTCATTGGCGCAGGAGTCGATGGCGTGAATGGTACAGCACCAAAGGCGGCATTAACAGCGTCGCGAGCCTCTTCATGAGGTTGACGGTTTTGCTGATCAATATCAGCGAGAGTTATGACTTGTTGTGATGGTGGAGTCGCCTCTTCGTACTGCATGACTGGGTCCACCGGGGGATTAGCTGCCGGGAGACTTGCGGCGAATGGGTCAGTCAGTGCTGGCTCTTCTGAAGGGAGGCTTGCGGCGTTGAGTGGTGACTGGAAGCTTGGCGCATCGTCATTCTTAACGTAGTCTCCATTAGTATGAGTCAAAATTGTTCGGTTGCGATCCACTTCGTCAGCTTTACGTTGATCTTCAGCTGCCTGTTCAGCCGTAGCGTTTAATGTCCCACCCATACTCGGTGTTTGCTGACCGGTAGTCTGCCAAATATCGTCAGTAACTGCGCCCTTAAGGGGACTTGGCTGTGTCAATATTTCTGGAAGCTCTGGCGCAACTGGTGCTTCATGTTCCGACGCAGCCGCAAGCTCTTCGCCTAAATTAGCAAGTGGTGCGACCGCAGGAGTAACTGTCGGCAGTTGCTCGGCAAGTGTTTGCTCGGCCGCCTCCGCTGCTTCTTCTTGTTGGCGCTTTGCCGTTTCAACAGCAACAGCATCAATTGACTCTGCAACGTCATGCGTAATTGCTAGTGAACCATCATCAGCTTTTGACGCTGGTGCTTCCTCGTTAGCGTCACGATCAACTTTAGTTGACTCGCCTTCAGATAAATCCGTTGTGCCGTCTGGATGACTTGGCTCATCATTTGAGGCTGAAGGATTTGAAGTCGATGAATGATCGTTCGAAATTTCATTAGCATCTTCAAGCTTCGCAGCAATTAACTGCTGATTCGCTCCTGCCGCCATGAGTTGCGCCGCCATCGTCATCACACGTGATGACGTGCGATTATTGCTGAAACGATCCGTTGCCGCAACAACACCAGTTAAGAAGGCCGTCGCGATCTGCTCATCAAGCAGCGCCTTGTCGCTTTTCAATGAATCCGTCAAACTTACAAGCATCTCACTCAAGCTGCTCGCATTCTCTTCATGCCAGTCAATACTACCTAGCTCGCTTGTCGCACCGACACTCATCGTAACGACAGTTGCATCGTGGAGAATCCGGCCATGCGCTTCGAGCGCTTTATCAAGATTTTCGCGCTTCTTCACACCGAGGGCCAGGACGAGTTCGACATTGTAGTCCCCTTGACTGAAATCAAGATCATCACTAGTAATAGTGGTCCGGTATGGGGTAATGAAAATCTTAACAACTTCCCCTTCGACCTTATAACGAAGGTGGTCAGCCTTCTCTTTATCGAGTGCAATAATAAAATCACGTAAACTATCAACCGTGTTTTCAAATGTTTTTTGTGGATCAAGAAACGTAATTGCCGGAGGAATGGCACCACTAAAAACGGCAGTCGCGTGCTTGCTCATTTTATTTAACAGCAGCGTTAAACCAAGAGCGGCACTAAGTTCATCGACTGATGGGTCAGTGCTCACTGTCACCAAGATATTGGTGCTATTCTTGATTTTGTCAACGATTTGCTGCTTCGCGTTACCATCGTTCATGAGAGAAGTATCCTACTTTTTATTTTGTCTGAGATTTGACCCAACTATACCATAAGTAGTTTAGATGAGTCAACAACGGGTGAACACTTTACAAATACGACCTTTTCCCCTATAATTGCACCTTGATTATATCTATAACTTATAAGAACTAAAGGAACAGCATGCCAATTATCAAATCAGCCATCAAACGAATGAAGCAAACCATCAAACGCAACGAGCGTAACGTTGGTATCAAGCGTGAAATCAAGGATGCAACAAAATCATTCCTCGCTAGCCCAAGCAGCGAAGGTCTTTCAAAAGCACACAGCGAACTCGACACTGCTGTTAAAAAAGGTCTTTTGAAGAAAAACACCGTTGCCCGCCGCAAAGCACAGCTTGCGAAGGTTGCAAAAGATGCTGGCGTTAAGCTAGCACCCGCAAAAAAAGTCACTACTAAACCAGTTACAAAAACACCTGCTGCAAAACCTGCTGCCGCAAAGAAGCCTGCAACAAAAACGACTACCGCTAAGCCAGCTGCTACTAAAAAGCCAGCTGCAAAAAAAGCAACAAAATAATTTGTAGCGCCAACAAAAAACAACCCTTTTAAAAGGGTTGTTTTTTAATTACCAATTCATTCGACGCTTATGGAATATCAAAAGTCCAAGCATCGAATACTGATGTACTGTAGACCTGATCACAAATTTTATCGAGTTGATTTGCGCTACTTAATGAGGAATTTGTAAGCTCATGCACTGCCTGCCCGCCATCCGTAGAATATAGATAAAGTAAGGCTCCGTTTTTATAGTATTGCACCAATGGATCCCAGGCAACAAACGCATAGCCGCCGACATCAGCACAAATAGCATAGCTCTTGCTAGAGGTGCGTGTACTATCGTACAATTTCGCTTGCTTCAAGATGGTTGAAAAATCATTCGCGGTGATTGGCCCTCGGTCATTTTCCGCCCGAAACATTTCTGAAGACTGTGCGACGGAATACATCTCTGACCGACTAATAGATACACGTGCTCGATATTGCATGCCGCTATAAGTAACGAGTGCAATTCCTGCAAGAATACCGATTACAACGACCACAATGAGTATCTCGACAATTGTATACCCCCACTCTCTTGTTACATTATCCTCCATTGCTTACCCACGAGCCACCTTCACTAAAGCACGTTCCAGCAGGAGCCAAGGATCCGTCGCTGACGTCTTCATCCCTGCATCCGCCTCCACAAAGGCAGCGACCACCTTTTTAGCACCAGTACGGCCAAGCTTGCGAGCGTAAGAAACCAACTTACCGAGAGCGTACGGATGAACGCCAAGGTCTTTTGCTACCTCAGCACTCGGTTTATCACCCCCTACCGCAAGAGCGGCAAGTTGAAATGCCTGGCCACTCAAAAGGCCAGAGAGACGGTATGGATCTTCCGTCAGCTCCAACGTCCGCATCATGTCATGAACTTTATCTGCGTTACCTCGAAGTGCTGCCTCAAAAATTTCAAACACATTCTCAACGGGATTAGCATCAATAAGATCCATAATCACATCAGGCGTCACCCGGTCAACGACCACCAGCTTCTGCAGCGCCTGATGAAGTAGCCACTGATCGGGTCCGACGCGCTGTACGAGCAGACGAACACTTGTATTATCCATCTCACACCCTAAGGCCCTCGCCTCGCCTGCAACCCACTGCTCCGCCTTCAGGCTGTCACGCTCCGACCACACGCTATACTCCATAATTGTGGCTGCTTTCTGGAGGTCCTTATATGTCTTTGTACGCTTATCGAGTTTCGCCTCCACGAGGACTAGCTGAATATCGTCACTGACGCGCGGCAGCCAGTCGGAAAACTCTGGCCAAATCACTTTATTTTCAGACAACTGCTTAATAATCACTAAACGTTTTGTCGCAAACAATGTGCCACCCATAATAAGGTCCGGTAAGCGTTTGAGTTCAAGCTCACTGCCATCAACCTTCTCTACCTCGCCTGCAAAAGACGCCTCAATCGCTTGGAGGGTACGAGCAATTTCAAATGTATTCTCTCCAGTTAGGACCGTAATCATCTCTTACTAGTATACGTTAGATCCGAGTAGGTGCAATTATACTGTGAACGCCGCTTTGATACTTGCGGGTAGTATTATAATTTCATCGCGAGATATTGAAGGCGAATGGTGCGGCAGCTCCGACAATAGCAATTAAAAGCTGTTCGAGCGTGACCAGACAGCCTATCCCTCTATCTGACAGACGGGACAAATATGCGTACCTCGACCCGCCGCTTTAAATTTAATAATTTCCGTGCCGCAACGTGGACATGCTAAGCCCTCACGACGAAAGACACGCGCAAAGTCCATGTAGCTCCCCCGCTTTCCTTCTGCATTGACATAGTTTTTATCCGTGGAACCACCTTTTTCAATCGCCAGATTCATAACCTCACGCAAGTCTGTATACAGCAAGGTGAATTCAGCTGGCGTGATAGTCTTGACCAGCCGCTTAGGATGAACTCTTGCGCCCCATAAACTTTCATCAGCATAGATATTACCGACTCCTGCAACGACCGACTGATCAAGTAAAGCGGCTTTAATGCTCGTGTTGGCTCGCCGACTGAAACGCTTCGCAAATTCTTCTGGTGTGAAATCAGCCTCAAGCGGCTCTGGGCCAACTTTCTTCATAAAATTAATGTTTGGCACTTCTAATGTTGGCATCAATCGCATCCAGCCGAACTTGCGCTGGTCATTAAAGTAGAGATGAGAGGCGTCTGCAAAGGTAATTGTCACACGCGTCGAACGATCAGGTAGCTCCCCAATCAGACTCTCGTTAGGGTGGCCTGCGCCAAAAACTTGTTCACCACGAAACACCATTTGACCGGTCATCTTAAGGTGGATAACTAATGTGTATTCCGTCGACAGATCTATTAGTAATACCTTGGCGCGGCGGCGCACATCCGTGATAGTCGCCCCGAGCAGGAAGGCTTGCACATCGGCAGGAGCATTTGGAAATCCTTTCTCGGTGTCGTGATCGACCGATGCGACAACCCGCCCGACAATTAGCTCATGCAGCCCGCGACGGACAGTTTCGACTTCTGGAAGCTCTGGCATAACGCCCTCCTCTTTACTTACTTATCGCTTGAGGTAACCTCCTAAGCCATCTGACGCACCAGCAAGAAGGTGTACTGGAACCACCCCGGATCGACGCAGAGCGATCTACCGTGATGATGTACATAGCTCACGAGCATGTAGCTTTATCTACTATCGCTCCCTCGTATGCATTTTATTGTATCATGGCACCTTTACGCTATGGCGTTTGCAGAGGTTGGAGCATTCCACTGCCATCAAAGTATTTATTGTGCCGAAGGCGATTAGCTGGCGTCATCGTAGCGGAAATCGCATAATCCACCGTTACGTCATTCACTGTCGAACGACCGCTTGAAGACGCAACATCCGACGAGAAACTGTCGTCGAGATTAATCTTATACATCACATATCGCACGTTTGTCAGCGGCGTACCGACCAGACTACTCGGCAACTGCCAGGCTCCAAAAACGCCATCAGCACCTGCAACTTTAAACGTAATATTAGATTGCCCAATTGGCAGTACCCCGTTCATTGTAATACTGTTGAGCGTGCTTACTTGTCCAAGGTCAATCCGTTTTGTATATACGCCCGTTAAAGAAAAAGCACTTACTGACGTAACGTAGCTTGCTGTTTGAGGCGTGTTTGCACTGTCAATTCCACCCAGCTCAATCAACTTTCCTCGATATGGAGTCATAGTATGATAGGCGAAGGTCGTCGGCGCTCCTGAAACAGTACCACGGCTATTGCTCGCTCGCCATGAGCTGATTGAGCCGTCAGCGTTAATTTGTGCGTACTGCAGATCACCAAAGTATACAGATGCCCCTCCCCCGGAAAGATACATATACCCATTGACGGCAGTGGCAGCAAGTCGACTACGTGCGGTTGCAAATAGATTAGGAGATGTCGTCCAAGCCCCGAGCGTCCCGTCAGCGTTAATGGTTGCATAGCGAAGCGTATTTGAATATGTCGTACCATTAACCCCACCTAAGATATAGAGCCGGCCACCGTAAATAAATCCTTCCGTATCGCGTGCGGCGGTCGTCGCGGTAGTATCACTCCAAGTGCCAATCGAACCATCCGCATTTATGGTCGCATACTTGACGTCAGCTAAGGCAACGTTAGCCGAATCACCACCACCGACGACATACAATTTGCCGTTATACGCGACTGTCACGTGACCATGACGAGCCGTCGTAAAGGCATTTCCTGACGTTGTCCATGTACCAATCGTGCCATCCGCATTTATCTTTGCAAATTCGACAGTATTCGAGAAAACCCCCGCCGCCTGCTGTCCGCCTGTTACATAAATATAACCATTATACACCGCTGCGCCAAGATTAAATCTAACGATAGACATAGTATTTGGAGAGGTTGTCCACGTACCAATCGTGCCGTTAGCATTAACGGGCGCATAGCGAACATCGCTTCGATAAACACCCCCGCCATACCCGCCGATGACATAAATAAAATTGTTATACATTACTGTTGCATGACCGTAAATGCCAAGATTCATTGCTGTCGTGGTCTGCCACGCCTGAGTGCCGCCCATAATTGCGGCGAGCGGAGCGTACTGGACGTCACCATAATACGTCGAGCCGTTCCATCCCCCCGTTATATAAATGTAACCATTATATATTTCCATCCCTTGGTTGTTTCGAGCATTCGTAAAACTCGTTCCGGTTACCCAACTTCCTAGTGTGCCGTCGGCATTAATCTTTGCATAAATTGTCGAGTTATTATCCACTCCACTACTAGATCGACCACCTGCAATAAATACGTAGCCGTTATATATACGTGCTTCTATATAGTAGCGGGCGGTCGGCATACTGGTTGTACTCGTCCACGTACCGATCGACCCACCTGAATTTATGGGAGCAAACTGGACTGTTGCATTAGGTGTCGTGCCGTCATATCCCCCTATAATATATAGAAATCCATTATTCGCCATTGAAGCATGGATGCCGCGGTTGGCTGTTAGATTTGTACCAGACGTCCATGTTGCAGCAAGCGTCCCGCCCGAATTTATAGCCGCGTAGCGAACACTATTAACAAATACCCCTGTGCCCGTTGTTCCACCTGTGATATACATATAGCCGTTATAACTCGTGACGCCAACCTCAGAAATAGCAACTGGCAACGCCGTGGTTGTTGCCCAAGTGCCAACAGATCCATCCGCATTAAGGGGCGCATAGTATGAAGTGGCGGTATATGCACCGGTAGTGTCTTGACCACCGAAAGCGTAGAGGTATCCATTTACAGCCACTGATGTCAAGCCAGCACGGGCAGCAGGTAGCGATGTGGCGTTAGCCACCCACGCCCCCACCGTACCATTAGCGTTAAGGGGTGCGTAATGAACGCTACTGACCGTTGTCCCTGCATTGACACCGCCGACAAGGTACATATAGCCGTTATAGACCGCTGAACCATGGCCTGATCGCGTAAGGATCTGCGTAGATGCGCTACCCTTGCCGGCGCCGAGTGCAGCGGTTGTTGTCCACGCCGACATATTAATATCTTTTCGTGCGTCGATCTGCGCATACTGAACGTCACCAAGTATAGCCGAACCAGTGTAACCTCCGAGTAGATACATACGCCCACTATATACAGCGACAGGAGCGCCAGAGCGGGCCGTCGTGAAACTGGTTGTTGCTGCCCAGCTGCCGAGCGTACCGTCAGCGTTCACCGAAGCATATTCGACAGTCGCAAGTTGTGCAGCACTCACATTGTTATACCCGCCTATGGCATACAGATATCCCTTGTAAAATATCGCACTAAGACCATCTCGCGCAGTCACAAGACTAGAAGTTGCCGTCCAGCTTCCCAGCGTACCGTCAGCGTTTATCGGTGCATACTCTACGGTTGATAATGACGTGAATCCTGTCGTCGACCCCCCTACGACATACATAAAGTTGTTATAAACCGCCAGATCGAGGTCCGTCCTGACGCCACTTAAACTAGTTGTTGTTACCCAGCTACCGAGTGAGCCATCGGCGTTGATTGACGCATACTGAACGGTATTAAGCCACCCGGACGAACCGACGATATCATAGCCCCCAGCTACGTATATATAGCCGTTGTACGCCACTGAAGCTTGGCCAGATCGTAGACCACTTAAACTGGTTGTTGTTACCCAGCTACCGAGTGAGCCATCGGCGTTGATCGGTGCGTACTCTACCGTAGCCACTCTTCCCGCTGGCGTCAGGCCGCCCATAACATAGAGATAACCATTATACGTCGCCCAAGAAAACCCAGACCGACCTACTGTCATATTTGACGTTGCCGTCCAGCTACCGAGTGTTCCGTTAGCGTTGATTGGCGCATACTCTACAGTAGCGATATCAGCACCATTATTTCCCCCTATGGCATACAAGTAGCCATTATAAGCCACGGAACCTAGGGCATTGCGAGCCCCTGTTAAGCTAGTTCCCGCCGTCCACGCGCCCGTCGTCCCGTTTGTCGCCACCGCATCACTAATGGCATCTGTATCAAAGCTAATATTACCTTCGTCATTTCCTGTCGCAAAATCTGAGGTGCTCGTCACTACAACACTCGGGTCAATGGAGATTGGGTAGGCCAACCGTTCTAGTCCGCTCGAACTAACGGTAAGTTCAGTGCCATCGAGGTGATACGCCGCTTTGGCTGCATGGCTCTTAGCATGAAGGCCAGACTGTAAAATAGTCGGCGCAGGAATCAGATAAGCAAGGTGAGTCTTGTCTCCATTTTCCTCGACGTCCTTGAGGCGTGCCGTGTCGGTCGATGAGGCGCCGCTCTGCAAAGCACCAGCAATTGCGCTCCTTACCGCCGGGTCAATACTATAAATGCCTAAATTTCCTTGTGCATCAAGCCGTGCAGTGAGTGTCTTCGGCAAGTCTAGACGGTACGTAAAGCTCAGCTCATCGCCACGCGGTTTAGTGAGCACGATATCTTCTTTAACTCCATTTCCTTTGACGCTATACACCGCCTGTCCTCCACCGTCGATAGGATATACTAAGCGGCCACCTTCACTCCGCCCTTCATCTAAGCCGAATTCTGGAATCAACTTAAAGGATGTCTTGGAGTCGCTATCGTACACCACAGTGCCTTGCTTTGGGTCAATCGGCAAGTCAAGTGAATACAAATTTTTCGTATTCTCACCACTACCCCCTGTCTGCTGCTTTTGACTCGCAAGCAGTGTGGCAACTTTCGCCGGATCAGTTTCCTTCGTCATATCGGGTGAGATCCCTTCTGGATTGAAGCGATACGTCTCAGTTGCTTGATCAAGCTTTATCTTTTTTGCCAACGTTGGGCTTGCATTTCCAATAAGCTGGGTGGCATTCTTAGATAATCGGTAACGAGCTTCAGTCATAAGGACATTTGTCGTATATACCGCGGTACTTGCGATTATAATAAACGCCAAACATAGCGCACGCGGATTATGGGTCAAAATAGCGTCAATCCTACGAACTGATCGCGCAACACCCGACCACCCTCTCATCAATTGCTGTTTTACCATTTCGTTAGATAATCCAATTTGATATTACTGATACGCACATCGCCACTAGTCGGTGAAGTCATGCGAATACGAAGCGTCATATATCCTCCGGCAGTATAAGTACCGGAAATCGTGCCGGCAGATTTCGTCTGCCAAGTTGACGTCGCCGTCGGTGTTACCGACGCAAAGTTAATACCTGTTACAACCGCATTCGCAGTATCGCGTGCCTCAATTGTAACGATGCCATTAGTTGTATCGGATGTATAGGTATCAATAGAAATTGGCGTGGTACTTGCCCAAGCGCTGAAGTCACTCGGAATTGGCACTTGCACAACCACATCATATGACTGAGCGGTTGCCGAAGTAGTTGTCCATTTGTAGTAATTGCGACGATTAGTCAGATCAAGTTTCGAAGTCATCGTGCCAGCATTATTACTACCCGAGCCTGCATCCAGTACAGCGTTGGCATATTCAGGCATCAACTGAATCGAGGTCGTACGTCGGGCTGTACCGCTGAGCAAAATACCATTTGCGCCAGAGATGTCTATGCCGTTTGTTGCTGAGCCAATTCGGACCGTCCCGTTAAACTCCGCATCAGTTGTCAGCAAGCGCACGTTAGCTAGCGTTGCTGCTCCGCTCGTTCCTATCTTAACGATAGTAGCGGATGTATCAGCGGTTAAAAGTGCAGCATTTGAATTATCTTTAACGACGAATTTCGTTGCGGAGTTAGTCGATCCGAGCGTCACTGTTGCATTAAATGTATTATCAGCGCTAAAAGTATTCGTAGCATCATTACGCGCTAAGCTGGTGCCATCGACACCATCGATTTGGTCGGCATTAATAGCATAGGCACTGCTTCCTATTTTAGCGCGCGGCGTCATCGGACCTTCAGTATAACTCGCACAGCCACTCGTACTACAATTCACTGACGCAGGGCTCGGCAATTCCACCTCAAAATAAAGATTTTGATTCGTGAAAATACTCGCAGGTAGCATAGTCACATCACCTAACTGCACCGCAAACTGACCGTTCGTCACTTGTACGCGATTGCCCACTTCTCGTACTTCTGACCATTGCAATGTTCCACCACTGGCTGCATCATAAATACGGAATTTCATATTATATAAACCGTCAGCCATGGCTGCTCCACTCGCATTGGTGAGTCGGCCTTGATAATTCATTTTGTACGGTACTGTTTGGGCAGCATAAGCATGGGGAGCAAGAAATAGCACTGTCGACAAGACAGTCAAAAATAGCCAAATCCATAGGCGTTGTTCAGTTGAAAGGACTCGACTAAAAGCCGTTAATCCCTTAAGGGTACGTACCACCTCACCACCTTACTTATTTTTGTTATTTCGCATAGTCCAGAAAAAGGCAGACGAGGACAGAAAGAGACGCAAAAAGACTCCTTAAATTATAGTCTTTTTCCTCGGTTAGCACAAGCTTTTAGCGCGTCGACGTCACCTGTTTAATTGCCTGCACAATTTTGCTGTCGTTACTCAGATTTTCCCAGTGTAAAACTTTGTCATGAGCGATATGCATCGTGTTCTCTGGCTTGGCCACAGTGTCAGATAATTGCAGTACAGTGATTTGCGAGTTGTCCGCTGACGCTGCGTTGGTTTGTGGTTTTTGCTGGTAGTATACATCGTCTAACACGACATAGTTGCCCGTCATGCGGGATAGTTTTCCGATGTAGCTCTCCCCACTAGTAAGAGTAATCATTTGATACTTACTCGTGTCTAATCCCTCGCGCGCGGAAAAATAGCGATAACTAAGTATAATCAGTACCGCGACGATAATACTAATTAAAGCGAAATATACCCCTCTCGGAATATGTTCATCAATAATCGCCGGTTTTTTTAATTGCATCGCGTACTTCCTTACGTTTAGGCTACCATTGTGTTTCTATCATTATAGCAAATTCTTCCATCATCCATCGAACACCCTGGATCCATGGACCCATGCCGACAACCTATCTTTGAATGTGGCGACGATGCTGCTGTATGGCAACACGAAGGGCGACAATAGCAAGAGCCATAACAATTGCCGCTATGCCTACCCATCGCCAAATACCCGTTATAGCCACGACCCATCGTTCCTGATGACTCCCGTTAATTGATGCCGATAACCTGTAGACACCGATTTGATTACTTGGCAGATGAAAAGCCACATGTCGCGTATTACCGGCAAACACTAACGGCCCTTTTACAGAATTCGATGGTCCGAATGGCCACAAGCTAATTGTAATAGTCGGAAAGAATCCATTTGATGTATTAGCCGGAGCACTATTTTTGATACTCACCTGCCCATCTAATGTCGAGCCGATTTGTAGTACCGGCACCGATAACGCCGTCACCTTAGCATTATGCGCTGCCGGCGTTTGGTTTGTCAGCAGCAATAATGACCCAAGGCGCACCGATGGCGACGCACTGCCAGTTTCAGCAACAGTCTGGGCAAAAATAGCCGCAAATACATCCCCAGTTGGCAGTTTCGTTCCATCCGCCACGAAGTACAAGCGAAGCGCTTTCTTAGCAGGTATTTCAAATACATCATAGTCCAACTGAATGCCTTGCCGTAGCTGTTCATCGGCATAGAAAGTTAGGTTACCTTTATTATCAATCTGACGAAACCCTTCAACGGTAAATTTTACTTTTGCCGACTGCGACATAGGATTGCTAACATCAATAAAGCCTTTTTTACGCTCCCCTTTTTGCAGAGATTCGCGATACTGTAGCGGTTGCACTCTGAGCGACGCATCAGCATAGACAGACGTCCCTGTCATACAAGAAAGTAACCCGATGAACGCGATAATCAACAGGCGCTGCTTCATGGTAACGTGGTTCCAGTATACACAATAGTATTCGTATAGGCGCCCGACGCCTGCGCGCCACTGACATCAAGGCGCATCTGTAGATTGACAACATCTACTTGCGCACTATTATGACCAGTTGCATTATAAAAGGTGGTTACCGCGGAAGGAAAGGCTGCATACTTTAATCCGCCACTCCAACTAGCATCAAGCGCAGGAGCTCCAGTTAACGTAAAGCCAAATCCTTCAGTCACTCCCTCCGTCCATGTGGAAGGTGCTGCGATTGACCCACTAACTGGCGGGATGGTGACAGTGCCACTTTGCAGGTCATGGTCTTGCTGGACGGATAGGCCGTACGCTGCAGAGTTCGTGCGTACAATTGCATCAGCTGACGAAGAGGCCGAGGGGCCAGTGAGCGCCCCAAGCGTTAATCCCGTTGGCGTCCCACTGTTTTGGGCAGCATATTCTGCATTCACCTCTACTGCACTCAAAGCACGGTTAAATAGCTTGAAGTGGTCAATATTACCATTCCAGGTACGGTTAAGGCCGTTAAAATCGCCAATCACTAATGGTGATGCAGCATTCAACCCTACTGCCGGAATCGTACCATTCACTGTTGTCGCAACGGCAGCACCGTCAATGTAAATAATGACTCGATTAGCAGCTGGCTGCGTACCATCGTACACGACAACGATATGATGCCACCCGCCTGATGTCCATGTATTTGCCGCTGTCTCTACGTAATTACTCGCGGGGTCGGTCGCAGTCCCGGCAACAAAAAATTGCAATCGACTCGCCGAGTCACCTGCCACTTGCAGCGCCCAACCGCCAGACACGCTCCCATTCGTGTAATCCCAATGACTTGCTAGTGCTTTATTAATCGTCGCTGAACTTTGATTAGCCCATAATGACACTGTCATTTTAGCACCCATAGTAATGGCCGTATTGTCCGGTACAGAAAATGACTGACCGTTTGCTCCATTAAAGCTCAGGGCCGACCCTAACTTACCGGTTGTCCATGTTGGACTACCGGTAAAGGATCCGTTGTTTGTGTTTGCACTCGCGTCATCAGATGTGATGCCTGTATTTTCATTGAAAGGATAATACGCAACCATGCCACCAGGCTGTATAGCTAGTTGCATCGTCGGCGCCACCGACGCATTGACCAGCTGTTGGTCAATGACATAACTGCCACTTTGCCCACTCCCTACAACCGCTTCACCGCCAATCGCTGACATCTGATAATTAGTCGATGACGTCTGCCCGCCAAAGCTACCCCCTAGGTTGCCATTGATAGTGTAGCTTGGACTACTAATCGTATCGGCCATCACGGTAGAAATCGAAAAGGTCGCCGCTACTATGGCAGCGGCAAGTATCATACGACTAGCTTTCTGTATAAATCCCATGTAGTTCCTTGTATCCATTATAGAGTAAAGACCAGAACAATAATGATAACACCAATACCCGTTAATGCTCTGCGAATTCTCGTCTGTATTAGTGAAGTGGATAACCCTGTCAGATGGAATTGGAAGCCAATTGCAAGAATACCATTCACTAGATACCCCGATAAGAAAATGAGTGCTGCGGCCGTCGTAAGCGCCGAAAAACGAACCATATTTGCAGGATCTTCTTTAAAGCTTCCCGCATCGGCAGGCACAAGATCAAGTGCCTTGCCAGCTGCAAGCGCTGGAGCAATAATAAAGCTTTGTATAGGATCGCTTGTTACTGGTGTAACCTCTCTGACCTCACCCAGTCCTTGGACATTAGTAGGCACTTGACTGCCACTGCTTGGTGTCGAAATAGGCTGATAGGTGATAACAAGCTCGAGACTTGCATTCTCTACCTGACAAGCATCGACAGCGACAAGCTTGATTGTGTGCGTTCCAGCAGACAGCTGAGCGGATGTCGTATACGTCGATGTCTCTGCTGGTAGTGACTCAACACTATTAAAAGCGCCATCAATATAGATTTCAAGTTGATTAGATTGTGAAACCGTGCCCGATACGACTAACTCTGGCTCACTTACGACACTGTCGCTTTTTGGACGCACAATCGACAAGGTCGCTGGTTGTGTTCCATGACAGATAACCACTTGAACGTTTGACTGCGCCGCTGCATCGCGCGCTGGTATAAGCAGGGTTAACCCCACCAACAACCCTATAAAGAATACTCTCACCATTTTAGCGACGTTTATAGCGTAGTAGGCCATACCCTGCTCCAACAACGACTGCAATGATCAACAGCAACACTAGCCATTTGGGAGCTAATAAAACATAGTGCGACGTATTGGTTACATTCCCCACTATCGACACCGACTGTTTGTACTTAAACAAGCCAAACCACGGCGAATTATCCCATGTAACTGGAATTTTACGTATGGTGCCGGGATAAACAGTGTAGTTTTTTGTTTCAGAATGTTTGACTGAGCCAAACATGTCTTCCACAGAAGTGCTGACACTTGCTTGGAAATCGGTATTGCCGGTGTTCTTCACGCGGTCATTAATTGTTAGCGGAGGTGCACTCTGCCAGAATGGAGCGTTAGCCGATAGTAACGCACCTGAGCGTACTACCTTACCATCTACATTCGCTAGTAAAAGACCACCAACTCGTTTTTTACGTAGTACTGAAGTTGCCGTACTTGCATCGGGTTGCGTTTCAGCAAAGATGACACCGTAGTGACCACCCGGTGCGGCGTTTGCCGGCACCTTCATATGGTACGGCACATCAATGCGTTCGCCCGGTTGCAATGTATATGATACTTTTTCAAACTGAACCCACTGATAGACGTCAGTGTTCTCGAGCGTGGTCTCGAATTGAGGGTCATACTGCTCGTTTTTAACTGAGTATGGACGCGCGTAGACAATAAACTTGTACGCAACCTTACCGTCATTAATCACGGTCATAGTCCGGTCTACCGTCTCACCAGCCTTAATCTCAAGGCGTTGGATCGCCGGCGTCATTGCCAGACTTTCTTCAGGAGTTGTTGTCGTTTCAGCGGCGTGCGCCGGTGAAGAGCCAAGAAGCAGACTGCATACTAACAGAAGTGGAAGTAAGAGGGATATGCTTCGTTTCTCAAATACAGGAGAAGCGATATTCATCGTAACAGCTAGCTATTCGTTACAGCAGTATAGGTAACGGTATCTGTATAAGCGCCACTTGGGATGCTTGTATCAACTTTCGCAGCGTACCATACAGTCGTTGGGTCACTTGCTGCAGGACCAGCCGTTGTTTTAATAGTCTGCGGCGAAGCTGAAGAGGCAACTCCGGCCCAAGTTGATGTGCTTGACGTAGCGTTTGTCTCTGCTGAATACGCAGTTCCAGTAAAGCCGCCCTGACCAACGATGCGATAACCCCATGTGTTTGTCGCTAGTGCCGTCGGCGAAGCGAAGGTACCTGTATGCGCAGCGATGTTTGACGCACCGTTTGCTAAGTTGGTCGTGGTATCTCCATCAGAAAGCTTTAGCGCGTACCCGTTTGAGGTATTTGTAGCCACCGACACGGTGTCAGCAACACTCGTTAATGCCGTACTCGTTGTCGGCGCTAATCCGATCGTAATAGTAGCGTTAGTAGTAATAGCGATTGTCGACGTGATGTTCGCATTCACCGTCGTGGTGCCAGAATTAGTCGCGGCAGAAGCAATAACAGGAGATAGTAAAACGGCAAAGACAGCAAAAGCACTACCAACCTTGTATGTTGTTTTGTAACTCATGTTTCATTTCCTTTGTGTTATTTTGAACTGAGCATAAGTATTATACTTGACCGCTTAAAAGTCAAGCAGAGGCACCGCTCGCCCGCTCCAGACTACACCACTACGAAACCCGTGGTGCAGATAGCTGGTCCGCTAAATCTACGGTAAAAATATCCGTAGTCTTAAATACAATACCCTTCATGCCAACCGACTTTGCACCTTCAATATTTACCGCAAGATCATCCACCATAAGGCATTGTTCCTCAGTTAAATCTAATTTTTTCGCGGTATATCGATATATATCCGGCTCGGGCTTAACCATACCGACTTCACTCGATAATACGACAGTATCAAACAACTCAGCCAACTCTTCAGTCGTAAATAGTCGTTCAATCACGCCACGTCCGACGTTACTGAGCATCGCCACCTTGTGCGTGGCACGTAAAGATCGAACATACCCCACCATCGCATCGTTGCGAATATGGTCCGCTTGCATGATCGCCTCAACTTCAGATGTGGACATAGTAAGTAGGTCGGCAACTTGCACCAAGAACTCCTCACGTGAAAGATAGCCGTAGTCTGAACTCAAACTCAGGTTAGCAAGTTCCGACCGTTTAGACTCAGGAGCTAGCTCTTGGAGGTGGCCAATACTACCTTGGTAAAGCACTCCGAAACAATCAAAAATAATACCGCGTATCATACTGCTAGTATACGCGGTATTGAGGTAGTGTATATGCCTTTTACAGGTTAATTTCGCTCAACGTCTTACGACTGTCAGGAATTTGATCAGTGAATAACTTCTGCAACTGTGTAACATTTGCTTTCAGGGAGCCCTGAGAGCCGCGACATGTTGACGTCCATAAGCGCTTAATGACGCTACTTCCCTGTAATACTTCAAACTCATAGACGCGTCCTGTTGCACAGATACCACGCGTATCATTCTTATCGCCATCCAATTCATTCCCCTTCATGAGATTTGCACGATTGAGAGCATACACAAACTCTTCATAGGCTTTGGCGTTGTTATTGAGCGATACGTTATTAAGTGTTTCATCAACGTACCCTTTATAGGTTGTGAGTCGGCGACTACTTGAATCAATGGCAACTTGGTAAGAACGAAAATCTTCGTTCGCTACCAATGGACCACGCACAGTCATGCGCACACTTCGATCAACTGCCGTGTTAAGCAGTGACTCTTCGCCAACGTTAGTTTTCGAAGTTTCAGAGGTAGTATTGCCACCAAAAATTGCACGGCCTACTGAAACGAGTACTGCTATGGCAATAGCAACGGCAATTAAAATTAGTACGATTGGTACCACCCGGGACGAATTACTCTTATACATAAGAACATTTTAGCATTTTTACTATAAAATGTCAATGATAGCTCGGGTTACGCACCCATCACCAACGTAAGTGCCGAGCGCGCCATAGTACTTCGCTCAGTCTCAACATAATCTGTCGTTTCATATAGGCGTAAAGCAGCGCGCGCCATCATGGTTCGCTCCGCCTCAATATAATCCATCGTCTCGTAAAGCTGCTCGATCGGATGCAGTACGACCTGCCGATCGCGCGCTTCGCGGTAATCAACTTGAATCTCCCCTTGGCTCGTTACGTGCTGATGAAATACTAGTTGATCATACGACCGTGCATACTGCCCCGGGCAATGACCCCATGGAGAATTATCCATTGCGCTGCGGTGAAGCAATTGTAAGCGCGTGTCATGCGGAGCAATACCGCCAATCGCTTGGACGCTATGTACGACCGCTTCACTCGTGCCATACTTCAAGCTTCCCCACACAACAACATACCCACGCGGTTCAGTAAGTAGGCCTGGGATAGTACGCACGTGAAATAAATCCCCATCCTCGCTATAGCCGGTAAACATCTCGCGCGTATACTCCATGCCGAGGCGATGGAGGCGCGGCTGCTCACCAGCGAGTCGTCGGTCATACTCCGGGTGACCGACATAATTCCACATAAAATCTCTTATATTCTGTAGCGATGTATCATCCTCAAGAATTTGTTCTACAAGTGCACGATGGCGGACTATTGGCGTCTCAATCGTATCTTCAAAAAAGCCATTACTGCCATAACTTTCAACGGACATCACCTACCCTATTTCTGGACCTGCGATTAATTTTAAAGGTCTATATTAGTAATACGCTACCACCAAGGACAATGCAAGGCTAAAACGCTTAAAGTTCACCCCAATTTTTGCCAACAGAAACGTCCACCTTTAGCTTAATGCCAAGAGCAGGATAAATATCTTCCATTGTTGTCCGAAGTAGCGTAGCAACCTCATCAGCATGTTCCGGTTCACACTCAATTAAAATGCTGTCATGAATCTGTAGGATCTGCTCACCAAGTGTTCCTAGTTTCTTATCTACTTCGATCATCGCCATCTTCATTAGGTCGGCTTCCGTTCCCTGAATTGGCATATTTGCCGCCGCACGCTTCGCCCCTTCACGCACCATGAAGTTACTACTATTAACATCTGGTGTTGGTCGCCGGCGGCCAAAGTACGTCTCAACATATCCGTCAGTTGAGGCTCGCCGCAAAGTCTCATCGATATAACGACGAATAGGCGCACGAAGCATAAAGTATTGGTCAATAAAGTCTTTTGCCTGAGTGAAGTTCATACCTGTCGCTGCTGATAATCCATGGGGGCTCATACCGTACAGCACACCGAAGTTAATCACCTTAGCATCCCGACGCTGCCCTTTTGTGACATCTTCCATCGCGATCCCATAGACCTGACTGGCTGTCTTAGTATGAATGTCGACATCGCCATTAAAGTCATTTACCAGCTCCGTATCATTAGCAAGAATTGCCGCCAGGCGTAATTCAAACTGACTATAGTCGGCACTGACAAATACTTTATTACCTTCTGGAATAAAGGCTGTCCGGATCTTACGCCCTAGTTCGGTGCGGACGGGAATGTTTTGCAAGTTTGGATTGGTGCTACTAAGCCGACCTGTACTCGCAACGTCTTGATTAAAGGTCGTATGTACACGATCCTGACTGTCAGCTAACTTAGGTAAAGAATCGATATATGTATTTTTTAGTTTCGCCAGCTCGCGAGTTCGCTCAATGAGTTCGATAATAGGATGTTGACCGCGGAGCTTATCAAGCTCCTTTTGCCCCGTACTGTATCCAGTTTTCCCTTTTTTAATCCCCGTTGTTGGAAGTTGCAATGTGGAAAATAACACCTCAGAAAGTTGTGACGGGCTGCCAATATTAAATTCGTGACCCGCTAGCGCATACATTTCTTGCTCAAGACGACTATGTTCTTGCCCAAGTTCCTCGCTCATCGTTGCGAGCATAGCTCGGTCAATCTTAATGCCATGGCGCTCCATCATGAACAAATGATAGGTTAATGGAAAATCAAGATCATAGGCGATTTTAGCGAGCTTTTCATTCTCGGCAAACACCTGCTTTTGCGTAGCGTAAATATGCCAAAACGCTGCCAGTGTCGTCGCTGCACCACTAACTACTTCACCGGCGAGTGCGTTAAGACTGCGATCACGTTGTAATGAGTCAATGAGAAAGGCCGCTTGATGGAGATCATGTAATTCGTGGAATCGCACTATGATTCCCCGCTCAGCTAACTGATGGTAAAGCAGCTTTCCGTCATAGCTAATTACCGTTGCGAGCTCAAGAACGCGCCAAACACTCTCATCAACCGAATCAATTGCTGAAACATATGCAGTCTTGCCGTCAGGCGAGAGCCACAGTTCGTCAGACTCACTATCAAAATGAAGTGCCACTGGTCCATCAAGCGACAATGTCTCTGGCCAAGGGGTAACTACCAGGGCGGTAATCGCTGGCTCAGCTGTAGCGTCAAATAGCCCTGTCTGATTAGTCGTCGCCGCATTCGTCTGCATGTGTTTGGGCAAGCGTCGAACAAGTGAGCTAAATTCAAACCGACGAAGAATGTCTGCAACACCGGGTAAGTTAATGTCATTTATATCAGCCACATCCCAATCAAGCTGCACTGGCGCATCAGTCCAGATCCGACCAACTTCCTTGCTCATATACGCCAGCTCTTTGCCAGCCTCGAGCTTCTTGGCTACGGTCGGCTTAATGTCGTCAAGATGAGCATAGATATTATCAAGCGTCTTGTACTCCTGCAATAATTGCACCGCCGTTTTCTCGCCAATACCCGGGACGCCCGGTAAGTTATCTGATGAATCGCCCTTAAGTGACTTAAGATCTAGAAACTGCTCAACATCAATTCCATATTTATTTTCAAAGTAAGCAACATCAAACTCTTCAAGATTACTGAGACCGTTCTTGAGAGCATACACTTTTGTCGTTGGACTGATTAGCTGCAGAGCATCCAGGTCACTCGTCAGTAAGCAGGTCTCTACGCCCTTTTCTGTTGCCTGTTTAGCAAAAGCACCTAAGATATCGTCTGCCTCATAGTCATCTAGCTCATATAATGGCCAGCCAAACGCTTCTAGCAATTCGAAAAGTAATGGAAGTTGTGCATAAAAATCATCGGGGGCTTTTTTACGGCCGGCCTTATATTCTGGGTAAATTTCCCGACGCTTTCGAATATTTGTACCTTTTTTATCCCACGCAACAGCGACATAATCGGGTTCAAGTTTCTTAATTAGTTCGATAGCAAGGCTCGCAAATCCAAACACACCGCCCGTAGGTGTGCCATCAGATAAGCTCAACCCTGGCATCGCGTAGTACCCGCGGTAAAACACGCTTTTTCCATCAATCACCGCAAGTCGTTTTGTCATACTACCAGTATACCACCCCGGTGTTATTTAGATCGTTTGCGTAGCCGACGGCGCTCACGTTCACTCAAGCCACCCCAAATGCCATATACTTCTTTGTTCACCAACGCATACTCCAGACACTTACTGCGAACGTCACAATGCCCGCACACTTTCTTTGCCACTTCCGACACGTCCGCCTGCCCCGCTTCAGGATAAAAAGCACTGGGGTCTGTCTGCGCGCATAAAGCATCTGCACGCCACGACAGGTCGTCTTCGATCTCCTCTGCCACATGCACAATGGCCACAAAGCCCATTTCCGGCGCCAGGCGCTCACCCTTCGTTATCTCGTTTTGGTATCGTTCTCTCTGCCGCAATCCGGATTCCATACTACTACCTCATTAGCTAATTATATTGAGATAATCATACTCTCACTGCAATCTCAGACCAAGCATAAGCATCTGCTATACTAAGACGTAATGAAACAACAACATGAAAACGTTAAAATTGTCGCCTTTGTTGGCCTAACTGGCAGTGGTAAAAGCTCAGCCGTCGAATATCTAACAGAAAAAGGCTATCCAAAAGTCTATTTTGGTGGCGTCGTCCTCGACGCAATGACCAAGGAAGGCATCGAGCATACCCAAGAAAATGAAAAGCCGTTCCGCGAAGCTCTCCGCGAGCGCGAAGGTAAAGACTTTGTCGTCAAGCGTATCATCGGCCAAATTCATGATCTTATTAATGCCGGACAGCACCGCATCGTTGCCGATGGTATTTATACCTGGACAGAATACAAAGCCATGAAGCGTGAATTTCCCGGCGAGCTTACTGTTGTCGCCGTCGTTGCACCAAAGCACCTTCGCCACCACCGCTTAACCCAGCGTCCAATTCGCCCCCTCACAGATAGTGAGGCAAATGAGCGTGACTGGGCAGAGATTGAAAATCTCGAAAAAGGCGGGCCAATCGCCATTGCCGACCATTACATCATTAACAATGGCAACCTCGACCACTTCCATGAGCAAATCGACACGGAACTTGAACATATAAAATTTTATAGCTAGCAATGCTGGGTGGGGATATGAAAAAAGCCGGGTTTACAATCGTTGAAATTATCGTTGTCATTACTGTCATCGCCATCCTCGCAACTGTGACCGTTGTTGCGTATAACGGCGTCCAAGCTAAGGCTCGTGACAATATTCGCATTTCACACCTCCAGGATATTGCCGATGCTATTGAACTCTACCGCGTTAAAATCGGCAACGACGTTCAGACAGGGAGCGGCTGCGGTAGTAATGGGAATGGTAATGGCTGGTTTAATCTAGACTCGAACACGGCCAGCCCTGATCCGACCTACACAAAGTCCATCCTCTCTTGCCTCACCGATCAAGGGTATCTTAACTCCTCATACACTGACCCCTCTAACTGCCTCACCACCTCCAAAGCAATTCTAGGAAAAACCTGCGCCTCCCCTGGTCGCCCATACATGAAGTACACGTGCACCTATAGTGGTCGAACGATTAGTGTGGTCTATGCTCGCATGGAAACAATCGACAACACCAGCCAACTCAACTCCTTTGATGGAGGCGCCAACACATGCAGTAGCGTTACTGTTGCAAGCTCGTACGGTATGAACTATATGGTCATTGCCGATTAGAGATAGTACAGGTAGTACATATAAAAATGAGCGCTGTATGGCGCTCATTTTTATATATCTAACACAACAGACAAGACTACCCGAGGTACTCGTGGAGCTTCTTGGCGTCCTTGTGCTTGCGAAGCTTAGCAAGAGCCTTCGCTTCAATTTGACGAATACGCTCGCGCGTGACGGCAAATTCCTGTCCAACCTCTTCTAGAGTGTGACTTTTACCGTTCTCAAGACCAAAACGCATTTTGACAATCTTTTGTTCGCGGTCAGACAGTGTCGAGAGGACAGCTTGCACCTGCTCTTTAAGAAGCTGGCTAGCGGCAGACTCTTCTGGTGTTGCACCGTCTTCGTCTTCAATGAAGTCACCAAGGACTGAATCTTCGTCCTCGCCGTCGCGACCAACGCCAGCATCAAGACTAGTGATATCCTGCTTAATCTTAATAACGTACTCTACCTTCTCTGGCTCCATCTCAAGCTCTTTACCAAGCTCTTCAATGGTTGGCTCGCGGTTAAGCTCCTGTGTCATACGACGCTGAGTACGTAGTAATTTATTAATCGTTTCCACCATGTGCACTGGAATACGAATTGTTCGCGCTTGGTCGGCAATGGCACGGGTAATTGCCTGGCGGATCCACCATGTTGCATACGTACTAAACTTAAAGCCCTTATCAGGATCAAACTTTTCAACAGCACGTAGCAAGCCAGTATTACCTTCTTGAATTAAATCAAGGAAATCAAGACCACGGCCACTGTAACGCTTTGCGATTGAGACCACCAAACGCATATTTGCTTCAGCCATCTTATCCTTGGCTTTCTTTTCACCTGCGACAACGCGCTGCGCCAATGCAAGTTCTTCTTCAGCATTTAGAAGTGGAATCTTACCAATTTCACGAAGGTATAAACGAACGCTGTCATCAGATACGTCGTCAAAGTACTGCCCTTGATTAATAGTTTCTTCACTGTCTTCTTCTTCATCAACAAGGTCATCAAGTGCTGGCTCATCGATATCGCTAAGTGGACCACCACTAGCGTCGATTACGAGATTATCTTCTATTGGCAACGTTACTTCATCATCTTTGGCCACGTGTTATCTCCTTTATAAGTGTATTCAGCTGCATGCGCAGTTCGGTTGCCTTGGCATCATCGCCGGCGGCTTCCGCTTCGCGCAACTGATTCGTTAATTGACTCTGTTTTTGTTTCTTGTGTTCATTTACAACTTGGCGGAGTAATCGAGCTGATTCGAAGTAACGATCTTGGTCGTTCCAGTCAGCATAGCGAGTCTCGGCCTTCAATAGTAGTATTTTCACATACGTGTCGTGTTTTTGCAAGTCCTTAGGGGTTGTGCGAACAGCAGAGCCAGGGTGTGTCGCTAGATAATTAGCAACCGCCTGACGATCTTCCGTCGCAAAGGCAGTGGCGTCAATAGCCGCAAAAAGCTCCTGACTCGGCCCGTCAATAAGCGCAACTGACAATAGGTCATCCTGATACGCGGTATTGTCCTTCTCTACCGATGTGTGTGTTAATGCAATTGGACGACGTGTTGGCTCGGTTGAATCAACAGGAACCGTCGCAAGTTTCGCTCGCACCGCTTCCATCGATGAGCCTACCATATTGGCAACCTTTTTCTCGTAGTGCTCTTGTTCGATAGGATCTTGCAGGTGACGTACGACATTAAGTGCGGCGGTCGTAAAACGTCGCTTGCCACTTGCGGTTGTGATATCTTCGCGCTGACTATACTGTGTCAGAATCCAATCAACAGCTGGCTCACTTGTATCAATTGCCCGCTGCCAAAGACTCACGTCTTGCTGAATTAGTTCGTCTGGATCTTTTGCGCCCTCGGGGAGTGTAATAATCGTTAGCTCAACCCCCACACTACTTGCAATCGGTATGGCGCGTTCTGTGGCAGCGATTCCTGCCTTATCCGCGTCAAATGCCAAGCGAACATGGCCAGTAAGACGCTTTAAGGCGCGGAGGTGATATTCTGTCATAGCTGTGCCAGCAGTAGCCACAACTTCGGCAACACCCGCCTGATGACTACTGACGACATCGAGGTTCCCCTCAACGATAACCGCGTAATCTTTAGTCCGAATTGCTTCTTTTGCCTGCGACAAGCCAAAGACATGTCTACTTTTGTCATAAAGTAATGTTTGCGGGGTATTCAGGTACTTTGGCGCATTTAGATCATCACCACCTATGATACGTGCTGTAAAGCCAATAACCTGTCCTGTAGCATCCATCAGTGGGACGGTCATGCGACCGCGGAATAAGTCACCACCAAATCGGTTTGTCAGTCCAGCATCGGCAAGTTCGTAATTTTTAAATCCTTTTTTTGTCAGGAACTGCACCAATGCCGAGCCGCTTGTTGGCGCATAGCCAATTTTGAAATCTTGAACAATCTGCTTAGATAAGCCGCGCTGCTTAAAGACGTAGTCGATAGCGTGCTGGTTTTTAAGCAAACTATGTTGGAAATACTGTGCCGCCCAGTCATTAGCCTGCTGAAGACGTTTTTTGCGCCGAGCCAAATCCTGGCTTCCCTTTGACTCGTAGACACTAAGATCGACTCCCGCTTTTCGCGCAAGATGCTCTAAAGCCTGCCGGAAGTCCATCCCCTCAACTTCCATAACAAATGAGAAGACGTCGCCACCTTTATTTGACGAAAAGTCATGCCAAATGTGCTTGTCGGGGCTCACGAAAAAACTCGGCGTCTTTTCGCCACTAAATGGACTGATTCCTTTAAAGTTACGCCCTGCTCGTTTAAGCTGCACGTACTCGCCAATCACGTCCTCTATATTGAGTCGAGCTCTGACTTCTTCTTTGGCGTCTTGCATAATGTGTATTATACCATTATTTACCTCTGTTGCGGTGGAAGACGTCATAATCCGTCGCCAACTATACCTCGACTCCGCACCGTTGCTGCTCCATTGTGATTGTGGTTAAATAGACCTACGTATGTATCCCGAAAATAACCAAGCACCCATTGATTATCTAAATCAAATCGCTCCGGCACCCCACAAGCAAAAGCTTAGCTTGCGCGCCCTTATCGCGATCATTGTTGGGATTGGGCTTATCATCGCCCTCTTTGTCGCTGTCGTTTCCGCTCTTAGCGGCGGCTCAAGCAGCACCTCCACCAACATGCAGACCCTCGCCGCTCGCCTCCAGGCTATGCAGGAAGTAACGGATAAATCCCAAGCTACCATCCAAAGCAGCAACCTGCGTGGCACAAATAGCAATCTGAAGATCTTCCTCACCAACGCCAATCATGACATTATAGCGCCACTTTCTGCTAATGGTATTGAGATTAAAAAACTCGATAAAGCCATTGTCGCTAAGGAGAAAACCGACAAAATCACTACTGATCTTGAAAACGCCCGACTCAATGCTGTTTTTGACGACACTTACGCCCGCGAAATGGCCTACAAACTGACAACAGTCTCTTTGTTAATGGATCAAATTTATAGTCATACTAAAAGCACCTCAATGAAGGATTTCCTAGTCAAAACTGACGATAACTTACAGCCAATTAAAACGCAGCTTGAAGCGTTTAACGCTTCTGCGCGCTAAACTTGCCCAGTGACGAGACGGTAGCTGAGGCGAATAAGATCCTGTAACTCATCATCAGGCACTTGTCCGGTACAGATAATGGTATTCCAATGCTTCTTATTTAAATGATACCCAGGCACGACGGTCTCGTACTTATCACGAAGCAGCTCAGCGAGCTGTGGATCACATTTAAGACTAAGCCGTAGTGGCTTTGCATTATCTTGGACAATAGCAAAGAACTTACTGTCACCACTCGCTTTATCGCCAACCTTATATACCGACGACTCTTCACCAAAAGGAAAATCCAACCAGGTGTCAGGGTAGCTCAGGAGATGTTCATCTAATTCTGCTCGTGTCATGCTTTTATCTTTCCTAAATAATACTGTAATTCCATAATACTGCCACGGATATCACCCAGGGCGCGGTGCTCTTCCGGCTTGGCAAATTTCTTCTTAAACTTACCTTCAAAGACTACCTTCCATGCACTCACATCGAGCATGCGATAATGCAGGCGCGCATCAAGACGAGGCCACTGTGCGGTAATAAACCGTCGGTCCATGTGAATTGAGTTGCCTGCTAGTAAAACTGGCTTGTCTTTCTCGAAGTGTTCGTCAATAAACGCGAGAAGCTCGTCTTCAATCTCAACTAGGTCTTTACCGTGAGCATTCTGCGTAAGCAATCCTTCGCGCGCAGCAGGGTTGGCATCCCAGAAGACAGCATTTGCTGCCAGACGCTCCTGAAGCGTTAACTCCTCGCCCTTAACAATACCTTCGTACGTTGCGATTTCGTTAAATTTCCAATCAGTCACAATTGCGGCAACCTCTAATATCAAATCATTATTAGCGTCTAACCCCGTCATCTCAAGGTCAACCCAGAGGACTCGGTTGGTGCGCGCATTAGCAGTTTTTTTATCCATAAAGCTAGTATAACAACTTTAACCCTTTTCGTCGCCTTAATTACCCCTCTGCGTCAGGTGCAGGCGCGAACTTTAGACTTAGTGAATTGATACAGTAACGCTGATCAGTTGGCACGCCAAGCCCCTCACCCTCAAAAATGTGACCGAGGTGACCGCCGCAGGTTGCGCACGTCACTTCCGTGCGAGCCATCCCAAGACTGTCATCCGCGTGCAATACAACTGTGCCAGGTAATGCATCATAGAAGCTTGGCCACCCACAATGAGCATCAAACTTTGTATCACTAGCAAACAACTTTGTTCCGCAGGCAGCGCAACTATAAGTTCCTGCATCAAACATACTGTCATACTCACCGCTAAAAGGTAGTTCCGTCCCCTTCTCACGTAAAACATGATACTGCTCTGGTGTCAGTTCCGCTTCCCACTCACTCTCGGTTTTATCAACTTTCATACTTCTTATTATACGCTCATTAAAAAAGCGCCGCTATGACGCTCTTCTTGTAGGTAATACATTACTGTTTCTTCTTATCAATACGATCAAGCTTTGCGACGTGAATGAGCCAATACACAACAAGTGCAGTTGCTAATAAAGTGATAATCGATGAAAGCACAGCACCCCATTCAAGTTCGAGTCCACCCTTACCTTGATTATTTGCTTTGACAATAACCCAGCTAAGCTGACTTAGATTGACACCACCAATTAAGAAACCAACAATTGGATTAATTAAGCCGTCAACGATTTGTTTAACTGATGCACCAGCGGCGCTTCCGATTGCCAGTCCTACAGCCAACCCCACTACACCCTGCTCGCGAACAAAGGCCATAAAGCCATTGCCGTGCTGGCCAACTGCAGCCGCTCCTGCGGCAACTGCTTTAAGGCGTGATGGCTTTTGCGGTGGCGTTGCCGCTTCCTGATTTGTCGTTGCTGCTATGTCTTTTTTTGTTGCCATACTGACTCCTTTTATGTATCAAAATTATAACACCTCACGCATGTAGGCACCGTATACTGCTTAGCGATTCAACTCGCGATAGCGTTTGATAATGCGATCTAGTCCTAAGCTAGGTCGATGACAAAGTGCTAGATAAAGAAGCGTCGCAACAAGTAACGCACTTGTCGTGCCATAAATTAAATCCGTCATCGTATCAAACAAATCGTTACGCTGAGTAAAGGTACCGAATAAATGATCGCTACTAAATTCGACAATCTCCCATACTACTGCGGTGGTCGCTCCAATGCACACTACCAGCAGCGCATGTAACCATGCCGAGAGTCGCAGGTTCGCTCGGTCAATGACACTCGTCAGCCACAACACTGCACTGAGCCCCACTAAAATCCCCGAGAGGAAATGGATAATATCATCCCATGGATAAAATCGACTATACATGCTGAGCACTTCACCGCAAAACATTGATAAGAACAAAAACGCCACATAGCTGACATGAATAAATATAGGTAGCCGGACGCACCACAGCTGTTCGATAAGTAGCGGTAAAGCACTGGCGACAACTAAAAAGAGTGCAATGGTTGCATGCCATTGATTACCCGAGAGAAGTGACACGACAACCCCACCGAGCATCAATGCCGTAAATGGGAGCGCCCACACGTGCCGACGAAGTAGATCAGCGTCGCGAGACTGGATGCTCATTACATCTTCTCTGGCACTTCAATGCCAAGCATACTCAAGCCGTGACGAAAAATATGCTGTACCTTTTGTAGGACTTCGATGCGCGCCTTTTTTTCCGCTAGCGCCGATTCCGCAATGCGCGTTGTTTCATAGTAGCGGTTAAGCTCCTTGGCGAGCTCATAAAGATACGTTGCAATCTTATGCGGCTCAAGATCGCGGGCAGATAAACGGATAGCCGTCGGGTACTCCAGTAGTTTTGCAAGAACAGCTTTTTCCGCTTCGTAGTCATACAAACTACTGTCAGCTGACGGATCAAACGTTGTATCTTGAAGAATTTTATTCACCCGTACGCTGGCGTACTGAATATACGGACCACTAAAGCCGGTCAATGCAAAAATATTATCCCAGTCGAACAAAATATTCGTCCTACGATCAGCAGCAAAATCACTAAACTTTACAGCGCCGAGGGCAATCTTTTTAACGTCTTCTTCAGAGACGTCGCGGCCAGCTACGATTTCACGCGCCTTTTCCTCTGCCGTATTAAGCAGTTCTTCCATAAGGACAACACCCTTACGACTGCTCATCTTTTCACGCGTACCGTCCTCATTCAGCTGATCAATCATGCCGAACCATAGGTGAACAAGTTCAGTGTGAATACCCAACTTCTTCGCCATGGCAAACAACTGCGAAAAATAAAACTGTTGTTCGCTGCCTACTGCATACACCACTCGATCGGGCTGCCACATCTCTTCGCGGTACAATAATGTCGCCAAGTCTGTCGTCGCATATAGCGCGGCACCGTTAGATTTTTGCACAAGAAGCGGAACATCGAAGCCAAACTCGTCGAGCGGAACAATCACTGATCCGTCATCGTTTTGCACAGCGACGCCTGTATCTAATAATTTCTGGACTGCCGCTTTACCCTTTGGTGCAAAAAAGGCTTCACCAAGTTCATGATCCGTCGAAATTTTCAGCCGCCCCATTACCTCGTGGATATGCGCTAGAGATATTTCATTAAAACGCTGACTGTACGTAAGTGCAGCTTCATCGCCCGCCTCAAGCTTAATAAGCCAGTCCTGTACCTGGTCGGCCAACACCGTTTCGTTGCGCTCTTTTTCTTCCTTAAGCGCCTTCTTCATGGCTATATACACTCGGCCAAGCTCATAGACACCATCACGAGCCAGTGCATCCTCGCTGCTAAAAGTTAAAAAGCCTACGACCCATGTACCAAATGGCGCACCATAGTCACCGAGGTGGTTATCTGTAATTACCGTCCACCCAGTCGCTTCCATTAGGCGTTTCACTGCCCAACCTTGATTACCAGGTCGCAAGTGACCTATGCTATATGGTTTTGCCATATTAGGGCTTGGGTATTCGACAATCACCGTCTTCCCAGCACCGTCGGTATTTTCACCATACTGCTCCGACCAACTGTCTTCTAAAGACGCAGCAAGGCTTCGAGCAGCGACACGTACATTTAAAAAGCCAGGGCCAGCAACTGACACTTCAGAAAAATCCCCTGTCGTCCGAAGTCGTTCGGCTAGCGTTTCAGCAATATCACGTGGACTCTTGCCAAGCGGCTTCGCAAGCTGCATCGCCACATTTGTTGCGTAATCACCAAATTGAGGGTCGGGACGCGTTAAAGTAACCGTACTATCGAGGTTAAATATTTCTTTAATAAGTTGAGAGATTTTTACTTCCATTGGTATTGATTATAGCAAACAGAGAGGCAAAGCCTTTAATTCTCCGCTAGTACCTCATCATCGCCAGTTGGAGTATAGCTCGTTGCCGTCGAAACTGGGCTAATCCCCTTGATGTTATGCAGCAACACGCGAAGGACATCGAGATCATCGCTTGTTGGGGTAGAATTGTCTAATTTTTCTTCAGCCATTGTGTTTATTTTCGTTTAAGTTGTATACATGAACATTAGCATTTTAACATCTATTTGTCAATAGAGGCCCGCTTTATCAAGCCGACAAACAGTGGATGTGCTCGTGAGGGACGACTCTTAAACTCTGGGTGAGCCTGTGTTGCCACAAAATAATCATGGAGCGGCGCTTCAACGAACTCCACCAGCTTCCCGTCAGGTGACGTACCAGAAATGGCCAAGCCGCCTTCGGCAAGTGCTTCACTAAAGGCCTGATTCACTTCGTAGCGATGACGATGGCGCTCGATCACATCTGTCGCCCGGTAAGCTTTTGCGACTTTCGAGGCGGGCGTTAGAATTGCCGGATAATTACCTAGCCGTAAAGTTCCTCCTGTCGATTCTTTCCCCTGCTGTCCATCCATAATATATACGACATTATTAGTCGTCTTTGCATCAAATTCCGTACTATTTGCATCGCTTAAGCCAGCCTTGCGCGCCGCTGCAATTACCGCAACTTGAAGTCCTAGGCATATGCCAAGATAAGGTACATTGTTATCAAGTGCATATCGCGCCGCTGCAATCTTACCCTCAATCCCTCGTTGTCCAAAGCCGCCAGGGACCAAGATAGCATCAACTTTTTTAAAGTCGCTTTTTGTAGCAGTCTCCGCATTAATCCACAAGATATCCACACCCACTTTTTCCTGCCAAGCTGCAGCCTTTATTGCCTCTAGAACAGAGATGTACGTATCTTCATTGTCCATATATTTAGCCACCAGCCCCACCGTAATGGTGCGACTAGGTGTTTTATTTTGTGCGGCAATAATCTTTTTCCACTTACTTAAATCAGGTTCAGCTGTTAATCCAGAAAAGTTTGTTAAGAGAGTATGTAGGCCACTTTTTGCGATTGTCTGTGGGATGCGGAATACCGTATCGACATTAGGCTGCATGAGTACCGCTTCAAGCGGCACGCCACCAAAGAGACTAATTTTGCTAGCAATACTGGCTGGTGCCGTTGTATCCGTACGGACAATAACGCTATCCGGCACAATACCAAAACCGCGCAAGTCGTTGAGGGCGTTTTGTGCTGGTTTTGATTTAAATTCCTTGCTTGTGCCAATAAATGGCACATACACAACGTGAACAAATAAACAGTTCGCCCGACCGACTTTCTGACCTAATTCACGAATAGCCTCGATAAAACTAAGGCCTTCGTAGTCGCCCACTGTGCCGCCAATTTCAACGATGTGGATATCACTCCCCTCGCCAGCTTCCTCGATAGCATGCTGGATTGACATAGTGAGATGAGGAACGAGCTGGACGGTCTTGCCGCCAAACTTACCTGCACGTTCATCCATAATAAGTTCTGATAGTAATCGACCTGAAAGTGTCGCTGATTTCTGCGTGAGTTCAATGTCCAAAAAGCGCTCATAATGGCCAAGATCTAAATCAGTCTCAGCACCATCTTTTGTCACGAAACACTCGCCATGTTCTGCGGGATTTAAAAGACCCGCATCAACATTAAGATACGGATCACACTTTTGAATTGAAACTTTTGCACCTTTTGCTTGTAAGACTGCGCCAATACTGGCTGCAGTAATTCCCTTACCTACCCCCGAAAGCACCCCGCCTGTTACAAATATATATTTTTGTGTTTTGCCCATATTAGTCTGTCACCTCCATGGGGTTACATTGTAGCATGACATACAATAAATACGCTATATGTAGCGTGCATTGTTGTCTTTTCTACGCTACTACGTCAGTGATAGCAGCACCCTGCTCATACGTGCCTAATGGAGCTTCATTTGCCATCCACGCTGTCTGCACTGGTTGAAGTACATGCCAACTACGAAGTACTTCATCGCTGCCGGTAAATAAACTTTTCCGAGAGCGAATGGCATCTACTAACACCTGCTCGTACGCATCAGGTAGACGAGTATGTTCTGGATAAGAGAATAGCAAAGCCTGCTTCTCGAACTTACGATCATAGCCAGGCGTCTTTGTGAACAAATCAATCTCTACGCCTTCTTTTGGCTGAATACGGAATACTAAACAGTTACTTTGTGCCTCGTGGAACTTACGGAAATGAATTCGTACTTCAGTTGCCTTTTCGCTCAATGCCTTACCGGTTACGAGATATAAAGGAACATCTTGCCACTGTGGCGCGTTAGAGCGCAGCTCGACACTTACAAATGTCTCTGTCTGACTGTCTGGGTTAGTAACCTCTGTTCGGTAGCCAGCATACTGCGCACGATACGTATCCTCAGGTCGAGCAGGTTGAATAGTCTGCAAGGCACGTAGTCGCATCTCTGGGAGCGCATTCCAATCAAGATTAGAGGGGATGTCCATAATAGTTAATGCAAGTAACTGCATGAGATGTCCCTGAACGATGTCGCGCAGCGCTCCAGTTTGCTCGTAAAAATGAGCTCGCCCTTCAATACCGATTTTCTCGCTGGCAATTACCTCGATCTTTTCAATCGCTGAATTATTCCAGACATGACCAAAGAGTGCATTTCCTCCACGAAACGCCACGATATTTTGCGCCATCTCTTTTGCGAGGAAATGGTCGATGCGGTACAACTGCGCTTCCTGGTAATATTTCGCCGTTCGCTCAATTACCTCTTCTGCCGACTGTAGATCGGTACCAAATGGTTTTTCAAATAAGATCTTTACGTTTGGCGTATTTAATCCCGCCGCTCCCATGAAATCGACGATGTCGGTAGCCGCCTGTGGCGGCACTGATAAGTATGCAAGTAGCTGTTCGTCGTCACGTAAAGCAATAAAATCTTTAAGCGCAGCGTAGTCCCCAGCAGCGGCCAAGTCCATTGAAAAAATTGACACCCTTTCAGCAAGTGAGCTGTCACCAAGTGATGACTGCAAGAGTTCGGTGACGTCCACCTGTCGGCGCGATACGCCAATGATGGAGAGATCATCAAAATCACCTGTCTTAATCATCTCCTGCAGTGCGGGAAGTAGTTTGCGTGTCGATAAGTCGCCAGTAATGCCAAAGATGAGTAATTTTGTTTTCATATGTATTAGTATACACTCTTTAAAATTACTTTACTATACAATGTATAGTAAAGTAACGACTAATTGCCGGTATGTGCTCGCTCTAATTCGGCGATATCAATTTTACCCATTTTAAGCATTGCCCGCATAACACGACTAGACTTTTCACGATCGGTATCACCCATTAGCCGACCTAGCTGCCATGGGATTATCTGCCACGACACCCCAAATTGATCTTTTAGCCAGCCACATTGCCCAGGTACACCACCGTGTGCGGTTAACGCTTCCCAATAATAATCAACCTCAGCCTGATCCTGACACCCAACAAATAACGATATACCGTCTTCAAACTTAAAGTGATCCCCACCATCCATAGCCATGTAGTTCGTCCCATTCAATTGAAATGACGCGTGCAGGAGTTGATCCGTTCCGGGCATCATCATTGCATGATCAATATGTGAATCTTTAAAGATCGAACAATAAAAGTCGACGGCCTGCTTTCCGTTTTCTTTGAAGGTTAAAAATGTCGTAATGCTTGGCATGCCACTCCCTTTAGTTATATCTTCAGTATATACCTATCCACTATTCGTCGCGCCATTCTCCCCCTGAAGTGGCAGGATGGATAAAATCTTTCGTCGGTATGGATTCCCATCAGGAAACATATCAATTATTGTTAAAGCGCTAAACTCCACTATGTCACCTCGAAGTAATCGAGTATGCGGTCGCACACTCACATGCGCACGAAAGCCCGCCTCATTGAACTGTGGTGTAGTGAAAATGGCGCCACAGTCTCGAAGAAGTGCAATGACTTCGTAGTGTAATGCGTTCAATTGTTTATTTGCCTCCAGAAGAGTCACTCGCGTCTGCTTCTTTAAGCCAAAGTACGCATCCACGGTAGCCCGAACAGTAAAGGGTTCATGGCATGCCAATAACCGTCGCAGCCGCTCGACCAGTGAGCTACTAGCAAGATCTAGCGCAAATATACCCGCAATTGTTACATGTAGGGGCCAGTCGGCTGACGCATACTCTGCTCCTTCAGCCATTGGCTCTAATAACTGAGCTATCGTGTACTTCTGCGTTAATACTTCCATGCTTTTACTATAGGCCCGCTATAAAGACGACGCAACTCATCCAAACAATAGACACATTTAACTGCCGCGAGCTACCTGATACATTCTGCAGACCATCCGCTAATTTGAACGCACGACACTTAAGTCGTCAATCCAAATATTACCTACCGTTCCATCATTCCCCACTGAAATTGCCACTTGTGGCGATCCTGCGGTAAGCGTCCAGCTACAGGTCACTTGTGTCCACGACGCTTTGGCGCCATTATACCCACACGCCGTCAGTAGAGCATTAGTGCTAGCATCGCCAAACCGTATCTTTGAATTGCCCGCCGTGCCATCCCAGGTGGCATCAGTTTTTATCCAGAGAGAGACCGTGTAAATTTGGCCAGGCGTGCCACCAAATGGATTTGCTTGAAGGAGCTTCCCTACTCCACCGGGACCAATGCGCATAGATGCAGTCGAAGTGCGAAAGACCGTTGAATCAACCACGACACCCACAACAGGCACCGGCGCACCTGCTTTAGTCTTATTCCAAGCTACCAAGTTATACCCCGAACATACCCCTGCTGTTGGTGCATTGCCTGTGTTATCAATATAATAGGTAATACTACCGTATGTTGCGGTGACACAGAACGTACTTGGCGAAACACTATTATTACTCGTAAGTTGATATGAGACACTGTCTGTATCAGCGACCCCGACATCAGCAAGTGTTACTGGCGACTGTCCAGGATTATCTGCCTGCCATACCGCTATCTTTTGCGATGCCTGCGTTAATTGACCAGTCACCGCCGCAGTGCGGGCGCGCGTCTGAATGCCGTTATACGCCACGATGGTAATCGCGGCGAGAATACCAATAACAACAATAACGATCAAAAGTTCCACAATCGTAAAGCCGTGCTGCTGTTTGTTTTTAGCCCACATAGTTGTATTCAGTATATGCTACTCACGCTTATATTTAAACAGTAGCATAATGTATCTCGACGACTCTAGAAGTCAGCAATGACGAGTTTTTTCATCACCATCAGGTGCTGGAACGCATCTGGTTGCTGCATCAACTCAGCCATAGATTCCGGTACAACCTGCCAGCTAAGACCGTAGCGATCTTTACACCAGCCGCATTGTTCAGATTCTGGTACTGCGGAGAGCTTTTCCCAATAATAATCAATTTCGTCTTGATCTTTACAGCTAACAGAAAAAGAAATAGCTTCGGTAAATTTAAATTCTGGGCCAGCATTTATAGCAGTGAACCGCTGACCATTTAGGATAAAATCAATAGCAAGCTCTTTGCCTGCTAAGTTCTTTTGAAACTCAAGTAATCCTTCTTCAGGGTAGTAGGAAATGTCTACAATTTTTCCATCGGGAAACACCGAAATATAATATTCAACCGCTTCCTTGGCATTGCCGTCGAACCATAAATTCGGCGTGATTTTTTGTTCCATAGACACCTCCTTATTCATTAACCGCTCTAGCCATCGTTTCTCAATCTATAATAGCAAAAGCGCATACACCTTACCGCCCAACCCCGTATCCGTCCTGTCACCGCTAGACGCCGTGAATACAAAAGTAGCTACGTAACAAGCCGCTTTATTTCATCGCTGCTAAGGCGGGCGTTAAAAATCTTGGTGTCTGGCTGAAATGCCTTGCCCTGATGGAGGTCTCCAGTGTCGACAACGTCAAAGCCGAGTGTATCAATAAACTGTTCAACCTGCATCGCAGCGATCCTATCATTACTCGCAAGAGCAATAGCACGACGAGAAAGATGGCCAGGCGGCATACTATGCGCTTCGATCTCATTGTAAGCTACGTGATTAAGTGTCTTTACAATCCGCGCCTGGCTAAAATATTGTTGTAGATACTCACTTGAGGTGACGGCCGGATTCATAAATTCAGCAATCTCCCCTTCCATGGGCGGCCAGTAATTCATAGCATCAATAACAATCTTGCCAGCAAGCCATGAAGGATCGAGGGTACGGTATTTATTCAATGGCATAGCGAGAATAATTACATCACTTTTGTGTGCAACCTCTTGCACTGACCCTGCCACAGCGCCAGGCAATAAGACATCAAGAAGGAGTTCGAGTGACTCTGGACCACGGGAGTTCGCGACATACACAGAATACCCAGTCTTTAGTGCTTGTCGAGCGACCGTAGTCCCTAAACGACCAGCCCCAATAATCCCAATAACAGGGCGACTAGACGCCATCGCTCAGCGCCTTTCGGACACGGGGCGCTACTTGCGTTCCAAGCAGCTCAATAGAGCGAAGAAACTTATCGTGTGGGAGTTGCCCAACATCCATCTGGAAGTAATGGCGAGTATGCTTAATTTTTTTATGCAGGGCAATGATACGATCGGCAATTTCCTCAGGGCTACCCGCAAACAGCGCGCCGTCTTCCCCCGATTCAGCATCGTAATGACTCCGGTTTGGCGCTGCAAACCCCCGCACTTTCCCAAGCGTCGCCATTGTTGAGCCCCACGCTTGCCAAAAAGTGTCTTTAGCATCCTGTGCATCTTCAGCAATATAGCCCGGACTTGCAATTGCCACTCCTAGCTTCTCGCTAGACACCTGATAATGGTCGGCAGCGCGACGATATAGATCAACTAGTGGCGCAAACCGTGAAATTTGTCCACCAATAACAGCATACGCAATCGGCAACCCAAGCGCACCGGCGCGAATCGAAGAATCGGGATTGCCTCCTGTCGCCAGCCAAATATTTAACGGCTCGTCCGGCTGAGGTACGATTAAAGCCTCTTGAATTGGCGCACGGAACTGCCCTTCCCACGTTAATGGCTCATTCTTCTCCAAAGCATTAATCTTCATAAGTAAATCAAGCTTCTCTGCATAAAGTGCATCGTAGTTTTTTAAGTCATACCCAAATAATGGAAATGACTCCGTTGATGAACCGCGACCAGCGACAATTTCCACGCGTCCATTTGCGATAATATTTGCAGTAGCAAATTGCTGGTATATACGGACGGGATCGTCAGTACTTAGCACCGACACCGCACTGCTAAGCGTAATATTCTTTGTTAACGCCGCCGCAGCTGCAAGGATGGTAGCTGGAGAAGATGCCGGAAAGTAATCAGTGTGGTGTTCGCCAACGCCAAAGAAATCAAGCCCCACATCGTCAGCTAGTTTAATTGCTTCTAACAGATTAGGAATTGCCTGGCTCGTTGGGCCAAGTTCACCATTTATACGTTGTACATCGCCAAAACTATAAACACCTAATTCCATATCATTACTTTCTTTTAAATACTATACTTAGTATAGCATATAGCTCACTCGTGTGAGAGAGTTTCTTCGAGCGTAATCACCGACCCCATATGCTTATCGTGAAACTTAACGCTAATACCCCCATCCTGTAACTTCAGGAGTGGATTCAAAGGACTAGCAAGTCCTTTTTCTTCAAATGGCACGTGGGCATATTGCGCATGAAAGGCTGGCAACGCCCGGCGCGTTACCATCTGAACGTGATCAATCCCTTCCGGATAGTGACTTCCTGATTTTGGCTGCGGTACTTCGAGATACGAAATAGACTGCCAGCGCCCTGCTCGAAGCGGTTCATGTACAGCAAAGACTGCAATGAGTCGGCCATTTACTTCGCTTTCACTAATCAAAAGGGCCCGTTCAGCAAGCAGCCGACTCACTTGCGCGTAGCGTTCATTGGTCTCGACACGATAACAGATGGTATCGCATTGAATAAGCTCGTCTGGTACAATACCCTGCTGTTCTAGTAATACATCTACCTTTTGAACAAATGCTTCGTAGTCGCCGATGATTTCCTTCACTACACTTCTCCTCATTAGTCAAAAATAGACGCAACGTGTAGGGCGTCTATTTTTGAATTTACGTTAGTCTGATTGGTACTTACTTTTTCAAAATGCTATTGTCTGGGTCATTCTCATGACGATCAGCACTCGGGCTTTGTCCCGCAGCTGGCTTTGTCGATGAACCGCCGGCGTTGACTTCATAGCTCGTATTCGTGCTTTCGAAGAAGTTGACGAGTTGCAACGTATCGTTAGCCGCTGCCATCCACTTCGCTGGGTTTGACACCTTGTAGTGTGGCTCGAAGCCAAGTTCTTCGAGGCGGCGATCAGCCAAGTACTTTACATACTGGTTGATATAATCACTGTTCAGGCCGAGGATGCCATTTGGCAGGAGATCCTTATTGTACGCTTCTTCCATTTCGACAGCATCAAGAATCATCTGTTTGATTTCAGCGGCAAATTCTTCTGTCTGCAGATCTTCATTTTCTTCGAGGACGGTTAGAATCAAGTTAATGCCGAACTTGAGGTGGAGGGACTCGTCGCGAACAACCCAATCAATAAGTGAACCAAAGTTACGGAGAAGATTACGCTGACGGAATGACAGCGCCACCATGAAGCCGCTATAGAACCAAATGCCTTCAAGAATAATATTGTACGCCACAAGGTTACGAACAAAGTCCTTCTTACCTTCCGTCGTTGTGATATCAAGGGTGTCTTCAGTCATGCGCTTGATGAACTTTGTCTCAAACTCTTCCTTGCGGGCCATCGAAGGAGTTTCAACATGCGCCGCATATGCGTCGTCGCGGTTAATTGGGAATGTTTCAAGCACGTATTCAAATGACATGCAGTGGTTTGCCTCTTCCCACATCTGCTTTGCGAGATAGAGGTGACATTCAGCTGCATTAACATACGGGTACACGCCAAAAGCTAGCGCCTTGTTAACGAGCAATTCGTTTGGGTTGAAGTAGCTCATAAGGAACGTCAAGGCATGACGCTCTTCATCGCTCATCTTCTTCCAATCCGCTAAGTCTTGAACTAACTGAATTTCATTTGGAAACCACGTGTTTGCTACTGCCTGGTCATATAAATCCATCGCCCACTGGTAGTGGACAGGCTTTAGTAGTAGACCGTCTTGAATTCCTGTTCCTAATATTCCTGCCATATAACCTCCTTTTTACTCAATTTTCATTTCGAACATTTGCTGACCCTCGATAGGTTGCACACCCGTATTGTTCACGCTGTATTCATAACTAGGTGCATAGGCGAGTACTGGACTGCCGTCACCACCGACGTATGCTTTACGAACAAAGCCGCCGAGCGATCGAGCGCCAGACCATAGGCGCGGTACGTTATTATGCCGCGACTCACTATCAACAGGAAATGTCTCGTGCGACTGTCCCATGTTCGTATCGCCTACTGGCAACCTTCGCACATTAAGAAGTCTTGCGGATCGATTGGCGCTGCTACACTACCCGTGCTAGCCGCTTCTTCATTTGCCATTTCCTGGGCATTTTTCATTGCGAGATCGATTGCTGCTAATTTTTCTTCAAGAGTCATGTCGTCATTGATGATTGTGCTTGCGTTTGCCATTTTAGTGTCCCCTTACGTATATTTTTAAACTGATTGTTTTTTAGCGAAGCCAAAGCCAGATTTTCGTGCACCGACACCGGTTTCTGATTTGTTAACCTTGACAGTACTTTGTTCTGCGGTGTGTCGTGGTTTAACGTGAAGATAATAGGTGGTCTTGAGACCGCGTTTCCACGCTGCGGTATAGATATCAATGTAGTCATCAATATTGCGCGTCTCAAGGTACATATTGCGGCTGATTGCCTGGTCGACCCATTTTTGTGCACGAGCGGCAACTTCAATGAATGCGTACGGGCTAAGCTGGAAGCTTGTCTTGTAGACATCTTTAATGTGCTGCGGCACTGCATCAATTTGTTGTACATCACCTTGGAGACGAAGGACGTCCTCTTTAACGTCATCCCAAATACCAAGCTTCTTGAGGTCATTCACTAGATTGACGTTCACTTCGAGGAATTTACCATTGAGTGTAGCCCGGCTAAAGATTTGCGCAAACTGAGGATCTAGCCCTGGAGTTGTACCTGCAATGTGAGCAATGTTTGCCGTTGGCGCAATTGCCATTAAGGTTGCGTTGCGCATACCCTTTTGGACTTTGGTGCGAAGCGTATCCCAGTCGAGGCGTTGCTTGCGATTGACTTCAACTTTTACCTTACGGTCAGTGGCAAGTTGGTCGATTGTATCAATTGGCAAGATACCTTTGCTCCAGCCACTTCCCTTAAAGGTTGGGTAGCTACCAAGTTTCTTAGCGAGCTCAGCTGATTCATCAATTGCCTGATAGCTAACAAACTCTGTAAGCTGATCTATTAAATCGTAGGCTGCTTCCGATTCGTAACTGTGGCCAAGCTTTTCAATCACATCAGTAAAGCCCATAACACCAAGTCCAAGTGCACGGTTCTGGATATTTGAGTGCATCGCCTCAGGAATCGGCGTGTTTGTAATATCACATAAGTTATCAAGTTGGCGAATAGCACTCCGTGTACTCGCTTCAAGTCGTTTCCAATCCCAGGTAAGATCGTCGTTAAGGTGTGCAGAGAGATTAATACTCACCAAGTTACACACAGCCGTGTTGTCTTTATCTTGCGGCAGCGTAATTTCTGTACATAGGTTTGACAGGTGGATGGTGCTAGTATTATTGTTTAACGCACGAACATTAATTGTGTCTTTCCATGTCAACCATGGGTGGCTTGTTGCCTGGAGAACGGTGAGGATCTGATAGAACTGCTCACGAGCGTTAATCTTTTGGAAATCACGCATTTCACCACGCTCAGCTTTTTTGATGTAATTTGCGTAGGCAGCTGAGAATTCAGCACCGTAAAGCTCTGGCAGATCAGGGGTTTCCGCTGGATCAAACAAGTACCAGTCTTGCGCTTTCTGGACACGTTTCATAAATTCGTCACTAATAAAGACGGCGGTATTGGCAAAACGAGTACGAAGGTATGGATCACCAGAGTTTTGCTTAAGATCAAGGAATTGAGGGAAGTTAAGGTGCCAGTTTTCCATGTAGAGTGCAGCAGCACCTGCCTTCTTACCCTTACGACTTACGGCAAAAAGTGCCGTATCAATCATCTTCATGAATGGGATTGGACCAGTCGATTCAGTGTTAGTGGTATGGACAGGGCTACCTGCAGCACGAAGCTTATTAAGACTAATGCCAATGCCGCCCGTTCCTTTAGCAATCCACATCGTATCGCGGATTCCTTTTGCGATCGACTCCATGTCGTCCTGAATTTCAACGAGAAAACAGTTGGAAAGTTGCGGGAATGATCCACCAGCATTCACACGAGTACTGCCACCAGGGGTATATTCCAAACGGCTCATGTGTTCGTAAAAATCAATAGCGGCCGCTGTTGGGTCTGCTTCATTAAAGCTGAGCCCCATGGCAATACGCATGTGAGTAAATTGAGGCACTTCAATTGGCGCACCACTTTGCTTACGAAGTGCATAGCGGTTCTTATTTGTCACGACACCAAGATACTTACTGAGGTCATCACGAGTCGGGTCAAGCGCTTTTGCAAGTCGCTTAATATCAAAGGTCTTACCATTCATGCGTTCATCAAGAAGATTGTCTTTAACACCCTGTTTAATGTACTCTGCAAACTTTACTTCGTGGAGTTTCTTCAATTCTTCAGCTGAAGTATAGTCACCAAGAATATTCTTATAGATGTTCTTGAGTAAAAGTCGAGCGGCAATCTTATCGAAATCAGGATCTTCTTTTACGTTTTGTAATGCAGTATGAATAACTGCTTCATCAAGTTGTTCTGAGGTAATACCATCAAATAGTGTTAGCTGTAGTTCAGTTGCGACTTGGACAACCTTGCTAATTTGGTCGGGCAAGCCTTCGCTTGCGGCGACCAATGCGAGATTGATCTTATTGGCGTCAAATGGTTCGCGGGTGCCATCGCGTTTGACGACGTTGATAGTACTCATGTCCTGTTCCCCTATTCTTATGTTTTTGTGACATAACCGCCTCCCTCAAAGCGTTGCAAGAAGACTACCCCACAGGTGCGCTCTGGGGTCGTACAAATTCCGCTTGCATTATGTCTGTTTTGATTGAACGGCTACATATGTAGTGTCTGAGTAGTACTATATGCCCCCATATATGGTTTTTCAAGCCTTTTCAGGTGTTTTTATTACTACACAGCAAAACGTAAGCTTATTAACACCGTATAGCGTTCTGTTTCTTATTTACAACGCTATATATAGCGTTTTGTTGCATATTTTGTCGCAAATAGCCACCCAGCCAAACGCCACCCCTGGCGCACCTTTTACATGCTCTCGGTTCATCGAGTGTACTGTCTATATAGCAGCAGTTACGAGCTATTTTTGACCCTAATGTTCTTATGCTTTATAATTTGTGACAACATGTATAAAAACAAAAAACAGCCACTCCGCGGCTTTACAATTGTGGAACTTCTTATTGTCATCGTCGTCATTGGTATTCTTGCTGCGATTACTATCGTGGCCTATAACGGTATTCAGCAACGCGCCAAAACAACAACCCTCACTGCCGATTTACGCAGTGCGGCTAACCAGCTTAAAATTGATCAAGTAAATAATAACGCTTACCCCGCAACAATAACCGCCGCTAATAGTGGCAGTGGCCTAAAGTCCAGCCCTGGCACGACATACCGCTATTCTGTTGATAATACCGCTAACCCGCAAACATTCTGCCTATCCGCTACTGAAGGTACTGTCTTTTATTCCGTCACTCAAGCCTCGGCCCCTACTGAAGGCAGCTGTGTAAACGTTGCCGCCGGCGCACCCGCCACTAGCGCTATTTTGACCGATGGCAACACGTCATCTAACCCCTACTATGGTATGAGTCCCGGCGCTGGTCCCGTTTCCGTTATGGTTAGTATGGCTGCCGCGCAGGACGTATCTAATATTAAAGTCTGGCACTACTATGCTGACGGCCGTACATACTACGCGACAAAAACAGAAGTCAGTGATGACGGAACTAACTGGTTTACCGTTTACGACAGTGCTGTCTCGGGCACCTACCAAGAAACCGCAAGCGGCAAGTCATTCTCTTTCCCGCAGCGAAAAGTGCGCTACATTCGCGACTGGCTAAATGGGTCAACTTCGAACACCAGTAACCACTGGGTAGAAATTCAAGCTTACTAATAAGAACAAGAGAATAAGACTAATACTACTCATAAAAGAGCATTACGACCGTAGAGCTCTGAAGTATAACCTGCAGTAAATAGCATTAATAGCAATCATCTCCGCACGAGCCATCCTGGACGGCACGAATGCACATGGCTATCGATAGCTGGAATAAAATAAAAAACAGCCCTAGTGGGCTGTCCTTTATTTGGCGGAGAGAACAGGATTCGAACCTGCGGTACCATTGCTGGCACACACGCTTTCCAAGCGTGCGCCTTCAACCACTCGGCCACCTCTCCATATACTAAAGTATACCAGTTGTATAATTGACGGCCTAGAATGGTTGCTTTTAAGCTACAGCCCTCCCTATAATAGACAGAGATGTCGAAAAAAAATCCGCCCGTTATTGAACTCCGTGGCCTTACCAAACGGTATGGTATTGGTGATGCTGAGCATAACGCCCTTGATGAAATTGATCTGACGATTGAAAAAGGTGAGTTTATCACCATCATGGGGCCAAGCGGCTGCGGCAAGACGACCCTGCTTAATATCTTAGGCCTCCTTGACCGTAGTGATGATGGCGAGTACCTACTCGATGGAAAGTCGGTTGAAACGTTAAGTAACGCTCGTCACGCACGTATTCGGAGTCAGCAAATTGGTATTGTCTTTCAAAGCTTTAATCTTATTAACCGTCTTAATGTTATCGAGAACGTCGCCCTACCGCTCACCTATAAAGGTATCTTCCGCACAAAACGATTAATGATGGCTAGTGAGATATTAAAAAGTTTTCATCTCTCAGAGAGAGAATACTATATGCCCTGGCAACTTTCTGGCGGCCAGATGCAGCGCGTAGCTATTGCCCGGGCCCTGGTGAATAACCCATCAATTATCTTAGCTGACGAACCTACGGGAAATCTTGATAGCAAATCAAGCCACATCGTCATGGAAGAACTTTCCGATCTTCACAAGCGTGGCAATACTATTGTTATGGTGACGCATAATCCAAATCTCACCACCTACGCCAGTCGTGTCATCCACATGTTAGACGGCAAGATTGCCAGTGATACAAAAACCCCTATTATCGAAGCTAACCCCATAGTCAAAATTCCCTTAAATGCCGATAAATCCTCATCAAAAAAACACAGCAAATCACGCAAGAAAAAGCAGGCCAAGAAATGACAACCCCTCTCCTATTTGAACACATCCAAAACGCCTACCATTCTCTACGCAGTACAAAGCTGCGCACCCTCCTAACAATTCTTGGAGTTGCAATTGGCGTCGGTAGTATTACAACAATTCTCGCCTTAAGCGGTGGCGTCACAAAACTTGTCACGAGCCAAGTAGATAACCTTGGTGGCAATATCGCCGTCATCCGTCCTGGGGTCGTGTCAAAAAATCTAAATGATCTCGCCAACCCGGCGACCGCTGGGATGTTTACGACCAGTACGCTATCCGAAGATGACCTCAGTGATATTGAAGATATCGATGGCGTCGAAGCGGCCGCTCCGCTTATGGTCCTAAACGGCAGCATTAAAGCTACCATGAGCGGCACTAAGCCGGCCAACAGCACCATCGTCGCCACCACCCCTGCCCTCGAACAGATTGCACACTTGCCCGTGCGCGACGGTCAGTTCATCGATAGTGTTACCAACCAAAACACCGCCGTTGTCGGAAGCCAACTCTCTGTTGATCTCTTTGGAACCAATCAGTCAATTGGTCAGACGTTTACTTTCCGCGGGCAAGTCTTTACCGTGATCGGCGTCCTCAAGCACATGAATAACCCAATCAATTACAATAATGTTGATTTTGATCACACGGCAATCATTAGCCTCGAAAGTGGGAAGGGATTCAATCAAGGTATTGCCCAAATCCAACAAATTAACGTCAGTGCTGTGAGTGTTAGCAAGCTGCCAAAGGTTATTCGGGCTTCTCAAAAACAACTCCTTGCAAATCATCAACAAGAGATGGACTTCACCATTTTATCCGGTAAAGAGATTGCTGAACCTACAAGTAAATTCTTTCTCGCCGTCACCCTTGTTATGACCGTTATTGCTGCAATCTCACTCGTTGTCGGTGGAATTGGTATTATGAATATCATGTTAGTTGGTGTGGCAGAACGTACTCGTGAAATTGGTCTTCGTAAGGCAGTCGGGGCCAGTAATGGTAACATCATCTGGCAATTCCTCACTGAAGCACTTATTATGAGTTTTCTCGGTGGAGTTATTGGCTACCTTGGCGGGTACGCCGCAGCGTTCCTCATTAGCACTGCTCTCCCCTTCTCTCCGATTATCACCTGGCAAATTGCCGCCGTCGCCCTGGGGATTGCCGTAATCGTCGGTGGTATATTCGGCCTATACCCAGCAATTCGCGCCGCCCAAAAAGATCCTATCGAATCACTTCGCCAATACCACTAAAACTTAATCTGAACCGGTATTAGCAGCGCCACTAGCCCAATGACAGTAATCGCAACCGTCCAGCATGCACCACGTGTATACCGCGAAACGGGTAATTTCAAGATGATATACTCTCGCCAGTACTGAAACGCACGCAGAATAATTATCAATAACATGAGAATAATAGCAAGGTTTATGTAACCTCCTGGCAGCAACTGCTTTGCAATAGTGTGTGACGGCAGGAGGCTTGCGATCACCACCGACAATACTGAGCTCGCCACCAAATACCACCCTCGAAACCCAAGTAGCCAAGCACCACCCACGAGTGGAACAACAAATGTTGCCAATAGTGGAGCGTACCCCATCACCAGAGATGGGGGCTGGTTCCAGGCACCAGTTGCGAGGTAATAAAATAACACCCATCCATATAATGGCGCAATCACTACCACTCCCGCCGCAAGCATACGCCACGCGCCATGCACTCCAACGAATAAAGCTGTTTTGTCAGCGAGAACCCGTGCAGGCATCTACGCTAATTCTTTTTTCAACTTCTCAATTAATGGCACAGGTGTTGGATCGACACCGTTAAGGATTGCGACGTAGATACTAACAAAGTCAGCTAAAATGCTCGCCCATAACATCTGCGCGATTACCGTCTCCCCTGCCAGATTTACGACATGTGACTTTGGTCGCTTGCCACTTAACAGGCGATCACTCACTTCAAAGCGCTTTACAATCTGTGGATGCTCAAACTGGCTCACAAGGTCAAAGATAACAAATGGCTTTTCAATGGGATGGGATGTCCAGCCAATAAACTCGTTGTGATTAAATTCCGGGAGTTCATTCCAAAAGGCGACATTCTTAGCATTCTCATTCCAACTAATCTTCCATTTATACGCCACCGGAGCCATAAGACTGCCAGCGTAAAAGACCGGTGTTTTCCCAACCGCAAGCAGCGCAAGTTGCTTTGCATAGTTTTTGTCAGTCGTCACCGAGCTCACCCACTGCACTGTCTCTTGTTCAAGCCAGGCGGCTTGATGTTCAATTTCTTCAAAAACGCTACTGTCGGCGACGTCAAAATGCACAAGGAGAGCTACGAGTGCACGCAGATTATCAATAACTGCCATCCGCGGCTGCAAGCCGGCTGGCAACTGAACATGGGCGATATCCTGCATAGTAGCCGTACGAATTAGCTCTCCGCCTGCCGCGATAATCGCCACCTGCGCACCGCGCACCTTAGCCTCCTCAAGCCCACTCAGGGTCTCTTCAGTGTTGCCAGAATAGCTACTCGCTATAACCAGCGTCTGCGAATCGACATAGTGAGGGAGGCTGTAGGTGCGAACAACCTCAAACGGCACATTTAGTTGATTTTTAAGCCACGCCTTAACGACAAGTGCAGCAAGAGCAGAACCACCCATACCAGCAACTACTACCCGCGTGATATCACGGTGGTCATGTGCCCCATTATCGACGAGTGCCGAAAATTGCGTTTGAAGATATTGTTGCGATGCTACGTGCAACGCGCCCTGCGGGTCCCGCTGCTTAATTACGTTTACATCATCCAACATCTTATAGCCCCCTATACCCATTTAACTTGCGAGTTTTACTGTTACTATGATACAGTATTTATTAAAGAAGCATAAGTATTAATATCAGGGGTGGGCATGGATATTCAACCGCAAGCACAGCAAGCAATTAGTGACGATCAGGAACTGGCCAAAGTTTTGGCGGGTATTAACCAACAGGCCGACGAAGCGGTCGAGACCCCAGTTGTCGAAGAGCCGGCTATTGAGGTACCAACACCACCACAACCAGTCGTTCCAGCTGATATCACCCTACCGACGCCAGTTGCGCCAATCTCTTCAACAAATGATCTCGACGCTATCAAGCAAGATGCCCTTAGCGAACTTCGCCCTCTTGTCGACAAGCTTGATGTCACCCCTGAAGAGAAGTTCGACACGTACCTTCTCCTTCTTCGCTCGACTGACGACAAATCACTTATTAGTCCTGCGTTTGCCGCCGCGCGCCTCATTACTGATGAAGCTCGTCGCGCACAAGCCCTTCTTGATATTATCAAGGAAATCGACTACCTCTCTGGTGCAACGCAGCCAGCTGCTTAGCCCCGCTTTCTTCCACATAAAAATACCCGCATTATCGCGGGTATTTTTATGTGGATAGGGAGAACTATTAAAAGCCCATCCCATTTGGCATACCAGCTGCTGGAGCTGACGACTCCGCTTCTGGAATCTCTACAACGAGTGCACCCATCGTAGCTGCCGTTGAAGCAATCGATACGGCATTTTGTACAGCTTCTTTTGTTACGCGCGCAGGATCAATCACACCAGCTTTCTTAACATCAAGAAGTCCCGCTTCAGGCTTATTAACATTAATACCAAACCCAACCTTTCCCGACTCAACTTGCGCAAGTAGCGCTTCGCTGTTAAGACCCGCGTTAGCAGTGATCTGAAGGAAAGGCTGCTTAAGTGCGTTCTTAAGGATTTGACGACCTGCACTAATACTATCCGAACCTTCGACACTAATATCAGCAGAAAGGTTCACAAGCGTCACACCGCCACCAGCAACGATACCTTCTGCTAGTGCAGCTTTCGTAGCAGCAACCGCGTCATCAACGCGGAATTTCTTTTCATCAATTTCCGTCTCGCTTGCCCCACCAACTTTAATTACCGCCACTTTGCCGGATAGTGCAGCAGCGCGCTTATTATACTGTTCTTTATCATACTCACTTGTTGCGTTTTCGGCTTGCGCACTAATCTGTGCAATCCGTATCGCTACTTCGCCAGAATCACCAGCGCCTTCGATAATTGTTGTCTCATCCTTACCAACAATAACCTTACGAGCAGTACCAACAACCTCTAAACCAACTGATTCAAACGTCAACGCCCGCTCTTCACTCACAACAATTGCACCGGTGAGCGTAGCAATGTCTTGGAGGACCTCCTTACGGCGGTCACCAAAAGCTGGCGCCTTCACTGCAACGGTATTAAAGACACCCTTGAGCTTATTGAGCACTAAGATACTTAACGCCTCGCCTTCAACTTCGTCGGCAATTAGGACGACATCCTTTTTACCTGCCGCCGCCAACTTCTCAAGCATTGGCAGAAACTCTTGTACACTACTAATCTTCCTATCAGTAATAATAATCGCCGGCTTTTCATAAACCGCTTCCTGACGGCTAGGGTCGGTAATGAAGAAAGGACTGACGAAGCCACGATCAAGACTAAAGCCTTCAACTACTTCCGCTTCTAACTCAAGTCCTTGACTGGCTTCGACAGTTACAACGCCGTCTTTGCCGATTTTTTGAATAACATCTGCAATTAATGTACCAATTACTTCGTCGCCAGCACTAATTGTTGCCACTTCCGCCACGCGGTCATGCTTTCCTTCGACACTTTCAGCAAGTGAGTCTAGCTTGCGCAATACTTCCGCACCCGCCGCTTCGATCCCCTTGCGTAGTTCCTGGGGGTTATGGCCAGCAGCAATAAGTCGGTTCGCTTCTTTTAGGATACTGTAGGTGAGAATAGTCACTGTCGTTGTCCCATCACCAGCAACTTTATTGAGCTTGCTCGCAGCCTGCTTAATAAGCTCAGCGCCGACCTTGTAACCCAAAGTTTCATCATCATTCTCAGGCAGATCAATGCTCTCTGCCACCGTGACACCGTCATGAGTGACGGTTGGACCGCCATACCCCTTAGCAATGACTACATTATTTCCCTTTGGTCCGTAGGTTACCTTTACAGCATCGTATAGCGCCTTAGCGCCGCCAAGCACGCGAGTGCGCGCATCATCATCGTAAAAAACTTTTTTAGCCATAATTATCCTTTTCTATACTGTCGCGAGGACATCTTCTTCTTTTACAATTAAGTATTCATTACCATCAATCGTCAGTTCGGTCGTACTGTATTCTTTGTAAATAATTTTGTCGCCGATTTTAACCTGCTTTACGTCAGGGCCAATCGCCTGAACCTTCGCCATTACTGGCTTCTCTTTTGCCGCGTCAGGTAAGTAGATCCCGCTTGCGGTCTTCGTTGGGGCAACTTCACGTACCGCAACCACACGATCCGCTAGAGGGGTAATTGGTGATGTCATAATTTTCCTCCGTATTATTTACTAACTCGTATAGCTTATTGTACAAAACTAGCACTCTCATAGCAAGACTGCTAATTAATTGACTAAAAGATAAAATATGGTTATAATATGTTTAACCCATACGCGCACATTAGTAGAAAGTAAGAAGATGCTTGAAAAGCTCTTTGGCGGATTGATTACAGCCGTCATAGCAATGGTTATCATCACTGCCTTCTTGCCGACGATCATTGAGATTGTCAGCTGGGCGGTCGGCATCATCATGGCGTTTATCGTCTTGATGGTCATTTTACGACTAGTGCGGGGACGTCGTTCGCGCGACATCCATCACCACCACTACTACTAAATCGTCATGAAGGGGTCTCTCTCGGTACAGTTAAATCGTTTTATACGATTTCTCTACCGAGAGGGTTATTTTTTTATCGCCTGACATTAGGCAATCGCCGTAATATCACCCTTAATAGCCGCCGGGACAAAGTTTCCGGCCTGCACAAGATCATAAATATCCTTAAGACCCGAAGATACTTCAATACGCCTGCCGTCTTCTTGATAAAGCTCGATAGTTACAATATTTGATATTTGATCAGCACTAACCACAACTGCGCCAGATAAGCCAGCCGTTTGAATATACGAAACAGCTGCATTACTATCACCGCCGCCAGCATCAACAACATTACGACCTTGTAAGCGAATGCCTTCGATCACCGCATTCGCGAGCGTTGCTTGTGTTGGCACATAGGCAACAACAATATTCCCCGCTGTTGGCAACCAATCAGCTATTGCTTTGCCGATATTCCAGGCGCACTCAACCGTTAAGCCAGTTTCGTTAGTACCTCGGATATCGTAGTCAGTAATTAGTTCTTCAGTCATTACCTTTATTGTAGCATTAGCGACAAAAGATATTAAAGATGGTTGCGGTGTAGGGCTAATATATAGATGTCATAATATTTACATTGTGTAATACTTATGCTATAGTTTGTGAAAAGAAAGATAAAACAAACATGCCCGCCAATATCCTCAATCCCCGACGCTTCACGTCTGAAATTGCTAAACATACCGACTATCTCGAAAACTTACCGCACCAAGATATCACACATATACCCCGTCACGAGTTTAAAAAACAGCGCGGCCGTGCTATTAAACTTGGTTCGCTAGCCCTTGCTAATGAGCGTATCGAAACTCATGGAGAGTACGATTTGGACGCCAACCTATTTACACTAGTAGCAAATACCGCCAGCCTACTAGAGTCGTATACGTCAATGACGGAATTTAAAAAGGATTATATGACTCCTAACTCCCCTAAGGCGCCAGCGGTCTCACTCGATAAATATTACGAGAATAAGGATAGAGTTATTGCGTTTAATCACAGCCTTAAGGAAGTTATCAACGCCGGTGCGTCAAAAATGAACTTTAATGATTTGCTAGAGTTTATGACAAACATACACATGGCAATCAATGGATCTTCCCAGCAGCAGCAATTTCACCATATCGCACGAGAAAACTTAATTGGTATGCGCAATGAAGTCGCCTTCGAACAAATTTTAATTGCCGCGGGTATTGAATATACTTCTGGCACCGTCGAGCAGGATGCAAAGGGCGGAGATTTTATTATAAATGGCAAACCAATAGACGTTAAATCGAGCGAAACATCCGCTCGTAACGCGCAAGAAAGAGCTTACCGTAACGGCTACAATGCAACGCACATCATGTGGTCACAGGTGAACTTTGAGGACTTCGGCGGCGCACTTGCCCTCCCTCAGGCTATGATTGCAAAGAAGATCCCCGCCGTGTCCACGTTAGTCGACATCGCCACTCGCTCGCAGACCGCACAACAACAAGTTAGTTAGTTAGTTAGTTAGTTAGTTAGTTAGTTAGTTAGTTAGTTGCAATTATTACGATTGTATGCTATAATAACATAGCTCGAGAGAAGGGAGCGTACGGTGACAATTCACACGTACATTATAGAAGAGCCTTCGACCCCCGAAGACTTCAAAGAGTTACTGTTCACCAGTGTAAAGGAGAAGAATCTCTACCTAACTGTATCAGCGCGTCCTATGCCCGATGATTTGAGCATACGACGCTCATCCGACGAGGAGCTCGAAGAGGAACTCAAAAAGTTCACCTTCAGGGTATACGAGATACATCCCGATCCCGAGGATTTTTTCCTCAACGCACAAGATGCCACCACGAAGAAGTGGGTTCATATAACCGTTGCAGAAAAAGTCAGCTTCACACTGACGAGCTAACTAGCTCGACGTGATTAAGCAACCGGATAGCGACCAGGAGCGACCTGCTCCTGCGCTATCCGGCTTTTTCTTTATGAGAAGATATCGATGGTAATGGATTTCAAGTACAATAGACCTAATGACTATTCGCTACGCTACCCAATTAGAGATCGATCAGTGGAACACTCTTATCATTGCCAACCCTGATGGCGGCAATGTTTTTCAAGGCCAGGAGTTTGCCGAACAAAAAGCAGCCAGTGGCTGGCTCCCACGATTTATCATGGCGGATACGCTCGCAATCACCGTTCTTGAAAAATCCATCCCACTCCTCGGTAAGCTTTGGTATTTTCCCAAAGGGCCTGGTATCGCCTCGATTCATGCCTTAGATGACATACTCGCCGATCTCCAGATGTTTGCCAAACAGCACGGAGTCTTTGCCGTTAAAATCGAACCAGAACTGCACGACTCCCCCGAAACTCGCGCCGACCTCCTAAAGCTTGGCCTAGTTAAAGTTACGCCAATTCAGCCAAACTTTTCAACGATCACCCTCAATCTTTCAGGAGATCTCGATACTATTATGGCTAGCCTCAATCAGAAAGGCCGCCACGCCATTAAGCGCGCCGAACGCGATGGTGTCACAGCACACCTAGTAGAAGCTAGTGACGAAAATTGCGAGCTTATGTATAATCTACTCGCCTCGACAGCCGAAGGCGCGTTTCGCATTCGCCACTATGATTACTACAAAACCTTCTGGCAACGCTACAGCGCCGTGGGGCGCGGGCAATTATTCTTCGCTTACGTCGACGGCGCCGTAGTCGCTGGGGCATATGCGGTTGTCTTTGGTCGAAAAAGCACCTATAAAGACGGTGCGTCAATCCGTGAACGAACCGTCTACGGTGCTAGTCACCTCCTCCAGTGGCGCGTAATCGAATGGGCAAAAGCAAATGGCTCTACGATCCATGACTTTTGTGGTTCACCGCCAGCTGCTGAAATTAAAAACCCAGAGCACCCCCACTATGGTATTGGGCGTTTCAAAACTAGTTTCAATAAAGAGGTCACCGACTATGTCGGCGCCTACGACATTATCGTAAATTCGCTCGCTTATACGATATGGAAAAAAATAGGCGAACGTTTAATCGTTCGCCTACACAATAAACGTTTCCACGAAAACTGGTATTAAGCCTCGTTTTCCTCACTCGGATCTTTGGCGAGAATTTCTCGCACGACTGCAGCGTCGTTCCACGGTAGTTTCTCCCCGTTCACAATGCGATATTGCTCATGTCCCATACCAGTAATTAATACCGCGTCATCTTTTGTGGCAATTGCCAGAGCCTTCTCTATTGCGTCACGTCGGTCAGCAATTTCAGTCAGCTTACCGTCCGCACCGGCAGTTTCAATTCCCTCGCGAACTTGATCGCGGATTACCTGAGGGTTCTCATTGTAGCTTTCTTCATCAGTGAGAATAATGCGATCTGCTAGTCGTGCGGCAATTTCACCCATAATTGGTCGTTTTGTCTTATCTCGGTCGCCGGTCGCACCAAAGACCAAAATGACGCGATTCTTCGTCACCTCTTTGGCGGCTTGCAGTAGTTGCTCCAAAGCGTCTGGTGTATGTGCGTAATCTACAACTACGTCATAGCCGAGACCCTCGACGACGCGCTCAAAGCGACCCGGTACTCCTTCAAGGTTAGCGATACCTTCGATAATGTCGTTTAACTTGATACCAAGAATATAAGCAGCCGAGGCGGCGGCAGTCATATTATAGACATTGAATGTCCCTGGAAGGGCGGTCGCTAGCTCGAGCTTTGTCTGGTGATCAATAATAATCGTTGCCTCACTCCCCTTCTTATAAAGTTTCACGTAATCAATTTTTGCTTCTGCTTCTGGGTGCTTGCCATAGGTAATCTTCAAGGCGCCAGCTGGAAACTGATTATAGTAATCAAACCAGGCGTCATCGCGATTAAGGACAATGTACTTTGGCTCCCGCTTAAAGAGCTTTGCCTTTGCGGCGGCATATTCATCCATCGTCTTGTGATAATCAAGATGATCCTGTGTCAAATTAGTCATAACAGCAACTTCAATCGGTACGCCGTCAAGCTTGTGTTGTTGCAGTGCGTGACTCGTGATTTCTAGAACAACGTAATCTACCCCTGCTCGCTTGGCATCGCGGAAAAATTCTTGCATACGCTCCGTCGTGCCGACGGTGGCGTTTAAGTCGTTCAGCTGGGTGTCACCTGCAATTTCGATCAATGCCGTACTAAACATTGCCGTAGAATAACCGGCTTCTTTTAAAATTTCGTTAATATAATTGATCGTTGTCGTCTTGCCATTCGTACCAGTCACAGCAATGACTTTTAGTCCCTTTGCAGGGTTTCCGTATTTCAAACTGATTAATCGGACGCGTCCTCGGCGATATAATTCTTCAAGACCATGCACCGCTTCTTTCGGCAAAAAATTCCGAACCCCATTCACAAGCTTCTGTTTCATATTCTTATTTTAGCACTTCCCATAAAAATTCCCCCGTCCTTTCGTCGGGGGATTAGTTGGAGTAGAGCAAGCAGCTGCAATTACCCGTGACTCATGGTGTCCATGAGAGCTTGAACCGGGAATCCTTTTGTGCGCAGGCATTCAGCATATTGCCGCGCCATCACAAAACGCTTTTGAGCTTCGCGATTCTTTACATCGGCCAGTCTTGGATCTAACGGAAGTAGCTGTTCGACATACTTAATCGTTGCCCGGGAAGCCAGTTCGTCATAAATCAACGTTCGCGCTCGCTTTTGATGACGCGTGAACAAGTTCTCGGTTTCAGCTTCTGTCACTCCCTTCTCCTGGGCTATAGCCAACAAGGCATGGTACTGGTGGGCAATAAACTCCGACGCCTCTGCTTCAGCACGCTGATGCAGAACTGCAAGCTGAGTGACATATTGACGCTGCAGCATATCAATCATACGGCGACGCTGACGGGCATGAAGCAGCCAATCGAGACGATGACGATTCATTGATACCGCAGATGTAACCAGGGCTGCCGCCACCATACCGGCAAGCGTGTTCCGAATATAACGCATCATCACTCCTTTGGAAGGTACAATCGATCAAAATAATCCAACAGTTATAGATATAATACAATATATATTTCATAAGACAAGAAATTACCCCCACCAGTAGCTCTAAAGCCTTTCTTCCCTTATAATGTCTCTCAGATGAAGATACTAGGCATAGAGAGCAGTTGTGATGAAACCGCGGCGTCAGTCGTAGAAGACGGTCGCGTCCTGTTAAGTAATGTGGTGAATACGCAAATTGATATTCATGCCGTGTACGGCGGTGTCGTGCCAGAAGTTGCAGCACGCAGTCACATTGAAGTCGTCAATCCCGTCATTAATCAAGCTCTTACCGATGCCAACGTTACTTGGGATGATATTGATGCAATCGCCGTCACCTATGCCCCAGGACTTATTGGTTCACTGCTCGTCGGTACTTTAGCTGCTCGAACCCTCGCAGTTCTGAAAGATAAACCCCTCTATCCAATCCACCATGTCGAAGCCCATGTGTATGCTAATTTCCTCAACAAGACGGCGCCTGAATTCCCGATGCTCGCCCTTATTGTTTCAGGTGGCCACTCTCAGCTAGTCCTGTTCCGAGACCATGGTAACTACGAGCTACTCGGACAAACCCAAGATGACGCAGTTGGCGAAGCCTTCGATAAAGTAGCTAAAATTCTTGGCTTGCCATATCCTGGCGGCCCGTCAATTGCTAGCGCCGCACTTCGTGGCGACCCTCAGCGTTACTTGCTTCCAAAAGCTAAGTTAAAAGACCCTTACAACTTTAGCTTCTCAGGGCTTAAGACGGCTGTTCTACGTGCCGTGCAGCGTGAGACGGGTGTTGACTTTACTTTTCCGTCCGGCGAGCTTTCAGCGCGTCTCAGTGACGTCCAGCGCGATGATTTTGCCGCCAGCTTCCAGTACACGGCGATTAGCACGCTCGTCGATAAAGCGGAACGTGCATTTCGTGACTATGCGCCAAAGTCAGTTGTTATCGCGGGTGGCGTTGCCGCTAACCAAGAGCTTCGCCGACAACTATCCGAGCGCCTTCCATTGTCAATTGAATACGCGCCAATGCAGCTCTGCACTGACAATGCTGCCATGATTGCCACACTCGGCTATTATTACGCTCAAAAAAAGCAACCTGTCGATCCAATGGATCTTGAAGTTATCCCTAGCCTCTCGATGACTAAGACGACCTGGTAGTCGTAGTAATTTAATCAACGATTCTTTATTTTTTGGACTATTTTTTTAGCTAACGGCAACCCTTTATCCCACAGGATATAAAGTGGCGATAGCGGCTTATCGTATGTGCCCGCAAGCATGTCTTCATGATCGGCAAATCCCTGCTTAAACGTACTGACACCATCGTTTAGGAGACCATTGAAGTCATACCGCGCAACCCCCCACTTCTTTACCATCTGGATTGTCGACCACTTCAACATGTAATTAGCCCGGAGGCGCTGGCCATCATCATTCATGCCACCATAAAGTTCAAAGGCAGTCCGCTCACTCAGCGCTAACCATAAGAAGGCCACTGGTTCGCCATCATAAAATGCTGCCGTCACTAAAGCGTACTCCCCCATCTTGTCAAAAATATCAAAATAGTAACGATCATCATGCAACCCAAAGCCCGCTCGTTGAGCAGTCTCTTTGTAAATTGCGAGGCATTTTTCTAATTCTTCTCTACTTTGTACCCGGCGGAATTCGAGCGCTTCTTGCGCGGATTTACGTATATACTGTCGTGTCTTTTTTGCCATCACTCGCTGTAACTCATCTTCCGTTTTTTGCAGATCAAGAATAAGAGTACGTGGAATCAAAATCGTATTTGCCGATTGCTGCCAGCCGTCGATCTTCGGCATGAACTGCCAGTCTGGCTCAATCGTTACCGCAACCGCGCGATAGGTACGTTTTGCATACTCTGCTACCGCCTGCAATACCGCTTCCCTATCCTCCTCTTTCGCAACCGGACCACGTGGGACATACACTAATGCATTAAACGGCTTTGGAAGCGGGCGAATTAATAGCTGCGCCGCACCAATAATCTCCTCGCGTTCGTAAATAAAAACTCGTTCGACACGCCAATTATGCGCTGCCTTTACTTCCCCCCACCCCCAGAGCTGCAACGGGTGTCCGCCGCGCGCAAGGATTTGTTCATCCCAATCTATTTGTTTTACACAGGGCTGTACTGTAGTCATACGCCCTATTATACACAGCTAGCTATGCTATAATTATGATAGAAAACAAACACGGAGGAAAATGTTTGAAAATTGTAATCTTTTTCACAAGAAAATGATTAGTCTTTTCACTTATGCATTTTTCACGTGTAATGGAAATATTGAAAGCAATTACCAATGAATTTAGCCAAGACGTACGACCCTAACCAATACGAGCCAACTATTTACGCTATGTGGGAAACCGCGAATGCCTTTGCCCCAACAGGGAAGGGCGAACCGTACAGTATCGTCATGCCGCCACCAAATGCCAATGGTAACCTTCACATCGGCCACGCACTTATGGCGGACCTTGAAGACATCTTAGCGCGCTACTACCGCATGAAAGGTAAGGATGTCGCCTATATCCCAGGTGCTGATCACGCTGGCTTTGAAACCTGGGTCGTATATGAGCGCGAACTCGCCAAAAAAGGGCAGAGTCGTTTTGACTTCACGCGCGAGCAGCTGTATAGCCAGGTTTGGAACTTTGTTGAAAGCCAGCGCGGCAACATGGAACTACAGCTACGCGCCTTAGGAACGAGCGCAAGCTGGGATGACCTAGTGTTTACTCTTGACGAAAAAGTCATCGAAACAGTTTATAGCACCTTTAAACGATTATGGGATGAGAAACTCATTTACCGTGGTGAGCGCATCGTTAGCTACTGTACGACACACCAAACAAGCTTTGCTGACATTGAGGTTGAGCACAAGAATGAAAAAGGGAAGCTTTGGAAAATTGCTTACCCAACTCTCGATAAGATTGGCGAAATCGTTATTTCAACGACACGACCCGAAACACTCCTTGGTGACGTTGCTATTGCCGTCCATCCAGAAGATGCTCGCTACAAAGACTTAATTGGGACACGCGTCATGTTACCACTTGTTGAACGTGAGATTCCTATTATTGGCGACGAGTACGCTGATCCAAACTTTGGTACGGGTGCGGTTAAGATTACTCCAGCGCACGACCCTAACGACTTTGAAGTAGGGCAACGCCACAACCTCACGCCGCTTCAAGTAATCGACTTTAACGGCACGATGATTAATGTGCCGCCGCAATTTATGGGACTTGATGTGGACACCGCCCGAAAGCGCGTCCTTGCAGCGCTAGAAGCAGCCGAACTGCGCCGCGGCGAGGAAGATATTGAACATGCCGTTGGCCACTGTTATAAGTGTGGCACTGTCATCCAGCCACTCATAAAGAATCAGTGGTTCCTCCAAGTGAGCCCTCTTGTCGCCAAAGCAAAAGCAGCTATTAAAGCAGGGGAGATTACTTTTTACCCTGAGAGTAAGAAGAAGGCCCTCATTCAGTATTACGACAAGTTGCGAGACTGGAATCTTAGTCGTCAAATTCCATGGGGTATTCCTATTCCTGCGTTCCAAAATGAAAATGATCCAAATGACTGGATCTATGATGATCGCGTCGATGAACCGACTATTGTTGTTAATGGAACAACATATCGCCGTGAAGAGGACACCTTCGACACTTGGTTCAGCAGCGGTCAATGGCCATTTATTACCACTGACGTTCTTACAGATGGAGACTTATCCCGTTTTTATCCGACCAGTGTCCTAGAGACCGGCCACGACATCCTTTATCCATGGGTATCGCGAATGATTATGCTCGGCCTCTACACTACAGGCAAGGTGCCGTTCAAGGAGGTATATCTACACGGTCTCGTCCTTGATGAGAAAGGCTTAAAAATGAGCAAGTCGAAGGGGAATGTTATTAACCCTATGGAGCTTGTCGCCGAATACGGCTCTGACGCACTTCGTCTTGGCCTTGTCGCCAGCCGCAGCGCCGGACAAGATCAAGCCTTTAGTACAAGCAAGGTAATTGCTGGGCGAAACTTCTGTAACAAGCTCTGGAACATTGCGCGCTTTATCGAAGACAAGCTCGGTGAAGGCTACCGCATGCAGCCACCGCAGCCAACCAGCCTAGCTGACCACTGGATTATGCGAGAATTAAATGCTGCCGCAGCCGACATCGATAAGCAGCTTGCTGACTATCGATTTGCCGAGGCAGGAGAGGCTGTATATCACGCTATCTGGGATAATGTCGCCGATTGGTTCATTGAAGCAAGCAAAGCTCAAAACAACCCAAGCATGCTTGCCTGGGTACTTGATACGAGCCTTAAGCTCGCTCATCCATTTACGCCATTTGTTACTGAAACTATTTGGCAATCACTAGAGTGGCACAACGACCTCCTACTCCACGCTACGTGGCCTGAAGCACCAGCCTATGATGAAATCGCTGCCGGTGAATTTGAACGCCTACAGAAACTTGTAATTGAAGCTCGTTACGTCATGGCGGAGCTCCCAGGGAATGAACGTCATACGTTACTCTATCAGCAGGATACGCTCATTGCTGAGAATAAAGAGCTCATCACACACCTCGCCCGTCTAAAGGGAGTAGTAGAGACCGAGCAGCCTCGTGGACTACGCCTCGCTGCAAGTAACCGCGAAGCGTGGTTGGATATCAGCAAGGAGACGATGTATGAACACCAGTCAAACCTTGAGGTTCGTCTTGCGGAAACCCGGCAATTCATTGCCACGCTTGAAGGTCGACTTGCCAACGAAACATATGTTTCGAAAGCACCAGCCGCTCTTGTTGAAGAGTCACGTGCACAATTAGAAGCAAAAAAGGCGCTTGTCATGCGCCTTCAGGATGAACTAACCGTCCTTAGCTAAGTGGGAAGGCGTAACTGTCAAACGGATTATGGCCAAAGCCAAGATTCTTGTGCGTGAGATACTTCTTATCATTATTTGTCCGCGGTTGGACGCGCGGATTTTCACTACGGAGCTCGTGGAGCGATTGTGAAAGCGAATGACGTTCAACATGCGTATGCGAATCAGTGGCATAATTGACGAGCTTAGTATTCGATTGATAGCCTGCCGACACCGACGGTGCAGACATGGCGCTCAACGTCGCTTTATCAATACGCGTATCATGTACGAATACGCCGGTTGCCGTGCTCAGGCTTAAGAAAATCGAGAGTGGGGTAACTAAAAGTGAAAGTGTTGACATGAGTTTTTTCGTTTGTTTGTTTTTAACTACTGAACACTACTCACTTTAGCATAAGCTTTGTTTTTTGTCAACTCTGTGTCATTTATACGTGGTGGTAAGGGTTACCTGCGGCAATTTCCTGCGCACGATACAGCTGTTCAATTAAGATAAGTCGAACAAGCTGATGAGGAAAGACGAGAGGCGAGAGCGACCATACGACGTCAGCACGCTGGTGAACAGTCTCGTCCACACCGTATGCACCGCCAATAATAATTGTGACATTAACTGACGACTGAAGCGGCATCAAAAGAAGCTGCGACAAGGCAGGGGAGTCAATCAACTTACCGCGCTCATCAAGTAGAATGACATACTCCGTGTCCGCTAGCCGTTGAAGTAAGCGCTCAGACTCTTCCTGGCGAGCCATGAGACCGTCACGAGCGGAATGTGGTAAAAATACCCAGTCACAAACAAATGGCTTCTTCAAGCGCTTCTCATAGCGTCCGATCCCCTCTGACACCCATGACTCATGCTTTTTACCAATAGCAAGAATACGAATTGGCATTAAAATTGTAGCTTCCGTGCCACCGCTGCTAATGCTCCATGATTAGGCTCTACAGAATTATCGGGGATATTATGATATTCACTCACTTCATTAAAAGGAATGAGATGAACGTGCGCATGAGGAACATCGACACCGATTACCTGCACACCGACATACTCAACACCTAACTGAGTGCGCATCCGTGCCGCTATTTTTTTCGCTGCACTCATCACATTTTGATACGTCACCTCATCAAGATCCCATAGGAACTCTACTTGCTGCTTTGGCACAACGAGCGTATGCCCAGTGTTAATTGGGTGAATATCAAGAAAGGCAAATACCGCTTCATCCTCATAAATCTTATGACTTGGAATGTCGCCGGTAATTATTTTCGTAAAAATTGAATCGTCCATATTCTTATTGTAGCGCAGGCAAAGGACTATACTAAAGATATGAAGACACACATCGCCGCTATCCGTGCCGTTACTGCAGAATTTGCCCGCCAATTTGTCCAGCCGTTTTTATGGTTAGGTATCGCAATTATCGCTGGCGTACTAATTCTTATTGCTGTGCTCGCGTTCACTCTGTCGCAGTGGTGGTGGTTGGCGGCAATCCCCGTATTTCTGCTGGGCTGCGTCGGCGGTGTACTATGGCTCGTTATCCGTTTTATCCTCAGCAACCTCTCGCCGCATCTCGATAGTCAACAAAAAGCGGCAACCATACAATTCACCACAAAACTGCAATTCGCCATTGAAACCCTCCGGACCCCTTATCCACTTATTATTTTTTACGTCATCCGTGACATCGTTCTGCGGCGTGACACGGGCTTTCTAGGTGAGGTAGCTCAGCATTCAAAAACCCTGAAGCCCGACTTCGAAACGCTTCGAAAATTATTTTAAGTGCGACATAAAAAAGAAAACAGACGTCATACTCGACGTCTGTTTTCTCTGGCGGAGAGGAAGAGATTCGAACTCTCGGTGAGTTTTACCCCACACCGCTTTTCGAGAGCGGTACCTTCAACCACTCGGACACCTCTCCAAACCAGGTTTTAGTATACCAAAGTTGGAAAAATTTATGAGGTAAAACAGTAGTTTATCGCTACTAAATAATTATTCTGTTAAATATGTTACAGAGGTCGTCAGCAAGGCACGCTATTATTAGTCATACAAAGCTAAAAAGATAGGAGGTCATTATGGCAGCATCAAATCGAGGTTTAGCATCCGCAGACGATAGTACAAAAAAGCGAGTCGCAAGTGAAGGCGGCAAAGCAAGCGGTGGTAACTTTAAGCACGACCCAGCTCGCGCCAGCGCTGCAGGTAAAAAGGGCGCTGCCGCACAGTCAGTTGAGGACAAAGCAAAGGGTGGCCGCAACAGCCATCGTGGCGCATAGCTAACGAAAACCTATTCCTTAAACGAGCTGCAATTTGCAGCTCGTTTTTTATACTAACAGCGTAGTAAGCCTTTTCAATACCTGCTAGAATAAAAGTAATGGCTACTACATCTACACCAGCTCACCGCAAAGCAAGTACTCCCGTGCAACCACCATCTAACGGACTAGCAATTACTTCGCTTGTCTTAGGTATTCTGACCTTCAGCGGATTCTTATTCCTCACGGGTATCCCCGCCATTATTACTGGGATCATGGCACTGCGAAGAGGGCAGCCTGAGCGTGGCATGAGCATTGCGGGTATTATCCTTGGTGCTATCGGAACATTTATCTCTTTCCTGATTTTCCTCGTTCTATTGTTCGTGATCGGCGTGGGCATTATGGATCACTCTCCGTCACTTCATGACGGGCCGTCAACGGACATGATGCCAGCTGAAAGCACACAGACGTAAGCTCGCGCCTTCTTATTCGTCACATCATATAGGGGGACTATCCCCCTATATTTATTCTTCACGTAGTAGTATCACCACAAAAAAAAGACTAGCAATGCTAATCTTCTTTTCTTGGTGAACCCGGCAAGATTCGAACTTGCGACCTTTGGCTCCGCAAGCCAACGCTCTATCCAGCTGAGCTACGGGTCCATATCGCGGCGCCATACACTATAACAGTGCATAACTCCGCTTATGTAACTAGAAGGTACATTGCTGCATAAATACAGCGAACATCGGCTATTGTAACACGTAACAGGGAGACAGGGCAAGGTCTTGCCCGGTTAAATACGTAGTTTTCGAATAATGCGATCAACAATATCGAGATGCAACTCCTGCATAGGGAGCCGTGCGCCGAGCATATCAACAATTGCTTCACCAGATTCTTCAGGGAAGTAGACTGACACGCCAGGCTTGAAACGCTTTACTGGCAGGAGAAGAACGGAGAACTCTTTGCCATCATGGACGACCCCAAATCCCTTAAATTCACCAAATGGATATAATCGGTCATTGATATGTAACCCCTTGCGACTGAGGGTATAGTCGATAAGTCGTGGTGGACGGTTAATATACACTAACAGTGCAATTGCCATCACGGGAACAAGAATATCAAACGTAATGGACTTAATAAGAAATATGGCCACCACCATAAGAACAACAAAGGTAGCCGCAAAAGCGATAAACCACAGTCCACCTTTATCATGCTGAATGTATTCCTGCGCCTGCCAGCGAACTGGCTCTACCTGAGCAGTGTCACTCATCGGCGCCTCGTCAAAAACTTCTGCCTGGAATGGTGCCGCCGCGGGAGCCACCTCTTCGGGCTGTAAGGTTACAACTGGGCCGTCAATCGCTGGAACTTCTGGCACGGCTGCATATGGCGCCTGTGCAGGCTGCTCTATGGGCTGTTTCCAATCGACAGGATCATTGTTGTTTGGTTGCATAAATTTAGTATAGCATGGGCATTATATAGCTACCTTAAAAATACCCCTCACTAGAACCCGTCTCAACCTGCATCAAACAATGATTCAAACACTAGACGAGTGCTGACATTGCTGAAATATAATATTTATGCTATAATAATTGTATGAACATTGAGCGTCCAGTATATGAACAGCGCACCTTCATCGGCCCGCTGAATCTCGCCGCTGACGCTCCTCGAAACGGCGATCGCTATATCATGGACCATCCCGACGATCCGTCGAAATTAGTACGAGCAAGTGGTGAAGGCGTCTATTACAATCAGCAAGAAATGCATACGCTCGTTTATCGTACCCAACAAGTCCTCAAAGGCTTAAGCGAACACGGCATTGCTCACGTTAATCCCTTATATATCGATGATACAAGGGAGAGTGACCAACCGCGCCTCATAACCGTTGTTGATAAGCTTGATAGTTTTACACCGTACACCGATCTACTTACACGAGATACACTTACTACAGAGCACGTCTACGAGGCCGACCACGCTATTAGCGCTATGCTGAGCTATATTGAACAGGCAATGGACGAAAGTGGCTACTACGACCAAGAAATGATGCGCCTTGATCAGTTTGTGTACGATGCTTCACAGCCTAAAGATAAAAAAATGATTTTAGTTGACATCGAACCAACGGGAAGCGGAAAGATCGACATGGATAGAGACAGCATGGCATACGGCTATCCATCACCGTTATTTACTACAGTTATCAGACTATGTGTCGACGCCATTGAACTGTCTCGTAAAGCCGATCATCCTATCCCAAGTCTCGCTCAAGCCGCCCAAATAATTATGCAGCTGCCTGGCGAGTCACCTGCGACTAATGCAGCAAAAGCAGCGCTCCTTCATGCGCTGGACACCTGCGAGATTAACGAGGAGACAATGAGCAGTCTTGTGAATGGTGGACTATGGGACGATGAAGAATAGTAGAGTAGTTTAGATAACGCCCCGCAAGGAATTACGCTAATAACTCTCATCTGGGTATCGCCAAATAAAAAAGGCATGCAATGCATGTCTCTTTTATTTGGCGGAGGAGGGGAGATTCGAACTCCCGCTCCAGATCTCTCCGGACTAACGATTTAGCAAACCGTCCCCTTAAGCCACTTGGGTACCCCTCCACGAAGGCTTACGTACACATTTGTACTTGGATAATTGTAGCACATCACAGAGGCCGCGAGTAGACTTTTTAGCCACTTTTGCTACAATTACAGTAATATGATGTAAAAAAGGAACTGTTGTGTCACGAATAAAATCACTCTCTGTCGCAGTTGCCTTTATCGCATCGAATCTTTTAGCTATCACAACTCCTTCGATAAGCAACGCCCTAACTGGTGGCATGCAAGCCGGAGCAATATCTGCCAAAGGCGTCGAGCAGATGACTGACTTATTTGGCGCTAGTGGCGTCTTCACAACCTTTACAAGCGTCCTGCTTTTCGCCATTGGTGCAATCAGTGTCATTATGATAATTATTGGCGGCTTGCGTTACGTCGTGTCCGGGGGAGATTCTTCAAACATTACCGCAGCCAAGAATACCGTCCTCTACGCTCTAATAGGTCTTATTATTGCATTGCTATCGTATGCGATCATTCGGTTCGTCCTCACAAGCTTTACAGCGGGCGGGGGAGTTGACGTCTAATTACTTTCACGACAACTCAAACATGTCTCAGCAAAGAAAAAAGAGCGATCATACGATCACTCTTTTTTCGTGGCGGAGAGGGCGAGATTCGAACTCGCGGTACCATTGCTGACACGACAGTTTTCAAGACTGTTCCCTTAAACCACTCGGGCACCTCTCCAACAGAACCCATAATAACAGATACGAAACGGTTCGTCGAGAGGGTAACGGGCAATCGTAGCGAGTCGCGCGTACTACTTGACGAAAAGTAGAGAAGAGGGCGTCTGTACTGCATAGTATATCTTAGGTCACCCCAGTAGCTATCGTGCAGCAGAAAGTTGAGTATAATGATGTGACATTTACAATTATAAGGTAAAAATATTGAGTGTTTTACGTGTAAAAAACAGAGGTAAAATGAAGGTGAAAAGCACTAGCGTCGAACCATTGTAGTTTTTACGTTTATGCCTATCGATTCATTGATTATACCGTAAATGGTTGTTATAATGTGAGAGACTATTTGTCAATAGAGCCTAGAGAAAGTGGAGGATATCATGGCCCGGAAACAAAACGATGATCTTTTGATCGAAGATGAATTGGCCGCGGCGTTCTTGAACGACGACGACCTAAACCAACAAGCCCCTGCTGCCGCGCCAGCTGCTGATGACTCAGCATGGGAAGAATCAGAAGATGATTTCCCTGGCCAACTTGCGGTTGACGTATATGAGACCGATGAGCGACTTATCGTCAAAGCACGTACAGCGGGTGTTAATAAAGAAGACCTAGATGTCAGCATTAGCGACGGTATTCTAACTATCAGCGGAACCCTATCAAGTGGCGACGATACTGATGCAACCAACTGGCACATTCAAGAATGCTACTGGGGTGAATTCAGCCGTACACTTGCACTTCCTGTTGCAGTAAAAGAAGACGAAGTTGGCGCAGTCCTTAAAGACGGCGTGTTGACTATCAGCTTCACAAAGGTAAAACAAGAACAAGCTAAGAAAATTACGATTCAGTAATTGATCAGTGCAGTTCATTAAAAAGAGACGCGGATATCCGCGTCTCTTTTTAATAGGAGGTAATACTAACAGGGTATTGGCTGTAATGGAGTACGCCACATGACATGGTAGTCAACGATACAGACTCGGACCATAAGAGTCACTGTCTTTTTTCTTGCCGCCATGTCCGTATGTAAAACAAAACACCCGGGAAATGCCGGGTGTTTATGTAGAGTAAAAACGATACTACGCGGTTGCGCTGAAGCTCGTAAGAACGAAGTGTACTAACGCGTACGCTAGTAGGGCAACGATAATACCGACAATTGCGTAAAGAATTGTATTCTTTGCGGCAGTTACGGCACTGCTGTCACCACCAGAGATAACGTAGCGGATGCCACCAATGATCAACATGATAACTGAGATAGCACCAATAATGAACAGAAGCACGTCTGTAATCTTCTGGAAGACGCCGCCGTCACCAGTAACATCAGATGGCTGTTCTGGAGTTTTTGCTTCACCAGCACCTTCTGCTGCGGTCAGCGCGTAAGTATCAACCGGTTGAAGGGCAGGGGCAACGAAGCTTACTCCGAGCGCGAAGACTGGAACAAGTAGTAGGCCTTGCAAAGATTTCTTGATAATATTTTTCATTTATTTTTCCCTTTCTTAGGATTACTCTCTCTATTTTATACCAGATTGAGTCGATTTTGTTAAGTGTATTCTTCTAGACGTTCTTGATAACAAAGTTCACAATTGCGTACGCTAAGATCGCAACAACTAGTCCAACAACTGCATAGGTGACTGTATCCTTTGCCGCTTTCACTCGGCTGGAATCGCCATTTGAGACAGTATAGCGAATACCGCCAACAATAATCATGATGACGCTTAGGGCACCCAAGATGAACATGAGCACGCTTACTACTGACGCTACCTTCAGGTTGAGTGTATCTTTCGCGGGATCACCACCAGCAACCTTAAAACCTTCAGTAACCTCAGTCTTTGCGTCCGCACTAACATTGTAGCTAGGGGTAAATGCTGCAACACCGATAAGCATCGCGAAGGCAAGGACAGCTAATTTAAACTTCTTCATCATATTCTCCTTAATTAAAACTTTCCGATAACGAAATTGACGATGGCATACGATAACAAGGCAACCACCAGTCCAACAACTGCATAGGTGACTGTATCCTTTGCAGCCTTCACACGACTTGCGTCGCCATTTGAGACAGTATAGCGAATACCGCCAACAATAATCATAATGACAGCAAGAATACCGAGAATTTGGAGCATCGTATTAATGATCGTCTGTGTCATTGTTTTGGAATTATCTTTTGTCGCCGCCGCACAAATAGGTGAGTCTGGGCTAGCTGCATTACATTGATCCTTAATGACATTAATAGCCCCGACATTACTCGCAGGCAATACGGCAAAGCCGATACCTGTAAGAAGTGCAAAGCTCAGTGCTATATGTTTCCAGTGTTTCATTTAAAATCTCCCTACAATAAACTGCGTTATGGTGAATGCTAATAATATGACAATGATACCGATAACCGCACCGGCAATCGCATCTTTTGCTCGCTTGACATGCGCAGCATTGCCATTGGATATGACGTAATAGTACCCAGCGACAATGATAATAATTACGCAGACCACACCTGCCCAGAAATAGGCGGCATTTAATACATTTGTCAAAAGTGAATTACCGTCCACAACGGCATCTTTAACACCAATTTGATCGGGTGTTAATTTAATAGTCTCTGCAAGGTGAAAGAGAAGTGACTGCATATTATAAAGCTCCTGCAATAACATTTACGATTACTACTGATAAAATTGATAATATCAAGCCAACCACCGCATTGGTAATTGTCTTACGAGCCTTCACCATGCCATCAGCCGATCCAGCGCTTGTCATGTATTTATACCCACCAACAATAATGAACGCGACCGTTATATAGGCAACGAGCTGAAGAATCATCTCGATAATGTTGAGTACGATGGTCCAAATGAACTTATTAAGACTTGCTGTGTCACTTCCTGGGGATTTAACTTGACAGGTGCTAGGATCAAGCACGCCTTTGTACCACGCTGGGAGAGTAAGGAGACGCTCATTACAGGCAGCAAACGTTGTTTGCGGCACCGCAACAGTAAGTGCAGAGCCACCTGTAGTAGCAACGAACAGTAGTGCAAATAACCAATTACGTATATTTTTCATAATAATCCTTTTAGTTTATCTTAGCCGTTCCGCCACCAGATCCAGTCGATGCCGCTGGAAGATTAAAAATACCACCTGGAATTAAGAAGTTGAGAACAACAAACATCAATCCATAGGCGACTAGTCCAATGATGACATTTCTAATAATTTCGATAGCCTTCTTTGTTTGTTCGGGCTTATCACCAGCACTGGCATACAAAGCTGAACCGTAGGCAATGCCGCCCACCGCAAGAATGCCAACACCGGCTGTCATAATATTCAAGATTAAAATTAGAAGCTCAAATACACCGCTGCTTTGAACAGACTTATTATCGACTGCCTTACAGCTAATAATTGACACTTGGACGCCTGCACAGCAAGAAATGTTCTTACTAGGATTAGGCGTACAGTCCGCCATGACAGGGGATGTCACAGCGACTGATACCACACCTAGTAAGAGGGCAAGACTAAGAATTGTTTGTTTTATTTTCATACTACTATTAAATTACGATACTTTATGACTTTTGGCAAGTCACAACCACTAGTATTACTCATTTATCATGCTATAGTATTTTCAATTGCCTCAATTGGCTTCTTGCGCTCACCAGCCGTGTTCCATAGCTGCGCGTTACTGCGTGCATCTCTAATTTCAGATCGTAGCTGGCGAAGAGCAATTTCAAAGTCCGGAGTGCGAGGGATACGCCCCAAAGCCTCGTTAACGCGGATAAGTACGTCCTTATCCTGTGAGACAAGCTCTTTAGCTGACAACTTACCGTCAACGATCATTGAGCGAATTAGACCGTCAAGCATTTGTGGCGACATGCCGTTTTGCGCCCCAGCAACTCCTTGAGTTGCCGAATCGAGCCAACCCATACCAAACCACTTCGGTTTCTGTGGGTTCTTCCGCAAAGCTTCAACAAGAGCAATACGATGGTTTTCATTACCTGTTGCTGACATATCAAGGTGGCTAAGTACCTCAATCATGTTATTTACGACACCACCACCCATAACTCGCTTAATAGCCGCCTCTTTAATATCATCAGTAATAGTGATACCGCGTACACTAATATTGTTCGCAATGAGCGTCTCTTCAGCCGCATTAAGGTTCAAGTGTTCAATAATCGCCTCAGCGTTTGCCACTGACTCAGCACGAGCCTTGTGTTGTTCACTAAGGGCTTGCGCGAGAACACGCTCTGCACCTTGCGTATGAATACCACCAGCGTAGCTTCGGATCCGTTGACCTGCTACCATGATCGTATTGTCGAGGTATTCACTAGTTAATGTCTCAGACTGGACGCGCTTAGCAAGTTGGCTACGCATAGCGTTCATCGCAATTAAACGTGTGTCATTTTCAGTTTGCTGTAACATCTGTCCAACCGCTGCAGTAGCAGGGTGATGACCGAGATGACCAGCCTTAAACTCTTCGTATTCAGCATCGTGGGTTGAGTGAATGGCCGTCTGCTGATCTTTAAGAATACGACTACGTAGACGCTCCTCAAGTACCGCAGGCGAGTGGTTATTATCCCAGTTAACATCGGCTTGTAGTTTTGCATTATCTGCGCGAAGCTTGATATCTCGAAGCTCCACATCAAGATTTTGGACCGCTCCAGCAACAGCTTTAGAGGCTTCGTAGCGAAGATTAGCATTTTCAACCCCACGCGTCTTCGTATCTTGCGCAAAGCGTAGACGCTGTTGAATATCACTATATTCACCACTGTTTGTCCATCGACCTTCCAGCGCCTCATCATAGGCCTTAGCGCGATCAGTCCGCGATCGTTTCATTTGATCCATACTTAGCGCAGCTCGACGGAAGACTTGACGACGACGAACTGGATCAGTACGAGCCATGTTTCGCTTTGCAAGGTAATCAGACTTTTCCTGACTCCATTTGCGCGTACGATCAATGATACCTTTACTCGGGTTATTAACCATCCCGGCAATTCGGCCAACAAGAGAACCGCTTAATTTCACGAGCATTGGCGTGATGACAATTGGTGCCACTTGCACAAACAGGCCAAGAAGAATGATATTCAACTGATCGGTGTTTTGAATAATAATCTTACCCGCAAGTTGAGATCCGCCAAAAATTAACGAAAAGAGAGGGAAGAACACGAGTAGGGTTGTGAAGAGTTTACGCCAACGATCAAACCATTCGTCAGTGTTAGGCAGGAGCATTGCCACAAATGCAAGAGGTGAAACAATGACAAGTAATGTAATTAAAGCTTGTCGTGCCGCCAATACAACAAGGGCTATAAGGACAGCAACCAGCAGCCCGGCGAGCATTGGAAGTAATAGAATTGCAGCAGCAGCAGGACTAGCCCCAGTCGCCGCAATCGTTACTCCCGTACCGACAACACCAGCAGTCGTTGCCGCACCACCCGCTAAAATAAAGCCAGTAATACTCGTCCAACCACCAATATCATTAACATTGCGACCCGTCAGGGCCTCACGAAGGTGTACAAACATTTCTTGGAGGCTGCTACCGAGAATATTTGAAAGATCAATTGCAACGGAACATATGTAATAAGAGATGTTCACTAAGATAACCGACACTATCAACTTAGGTAGTAACTTCTTTATTCCATAATTACTTATACCAAAGCCGGTCAGCTGTGAGTAGATGATGATAAGAAACGCAATTACGAAGGCAACATTCGCAAAACTTTGTGCATATGTCCACGCCTTGTAGAGTGAATTCGATTGATTCGTCAGTGGCTTATAGGTCATATACGCCTTAAGCTGGTCAAATATCCAGTCCATGCCGGTGGCGAGCCAGTTGCTTATTGGACAGACAATCCAGCCGATACCATCAATCGCACAGCTGCTGCCGGTTCCCGTAACCTGACCGCCATTTGGCGACTGAGCTGCAGGTGTGACATCTATTGACTTCGATGCTCCTTTTGCGCCACCTAATTGACTCCCGTTAATGTCATAGGCTTGATACGTGGCAGTAGTTGCAACATATGGATCACTGCCAGAAGGAAAGTAAATAATTGTTGCTTCAGATGAGCCGACGTTTTGATAATACTTTACGCCACTGGTAAGACCAGCCGGTATAGACCCGTTAGCAATGAGTGCCTGATTGTCGGCGCCGCGATACGTTTTGCCGTCAAAAACCAAGTCAGTTCCATTCCAAACCGCGCGAGTAGAGGAGGCTGATTTCGTCTTAGGGGTAATTGTAATATCTGTCGGGCCCTCAACCTTATTCCCGTAATTACTGCCATTAGTAGTAAAGACTTCGTAAGTCGCTGTAGTCGAACTATCTATAGCACTGTCATTAGCAAAGTAAATGACATAGGCTTTGCCTTCACTAGTGAGGCCATTCGTTGATTCAACACTAAGGTAGTACTTTTTACCGCTAGCGAGGCCAGGTGGGGTAGTGCCATCAGCAGTTTTTTGACGATACGTTTTTGCATTATAAGTAACAGCGTCGCCATTCCAGCCGGCATCAGCAGCGTACGCAGAAGGAGTGTGGAAGAATAGTGCCACAAACAAGGTGACGATCATTGTCACAACAAAAGCCAAAATGCTCCGCACGAGATTTCCCCCGCGCAAATGTAATACAGACGCTTCCCACATTTCTATCTAATTGTATCATTTTATACCCTTATTGTCAATGGTTTTTACTTATGTTATTGATATTACTTCAAAGGCCTATCACAGATATTGAGTGGTAAGATTTTGATGAAATACCAAAGGGGTTGTTTCAGAAAAGATGAAACGGACTGATCGAGGTACGGATGGCAGCTTCGTGGGCCGCCATCCGTACACTCGAATCAGAATACCTCGAGCACCACCCAGCCATACCAGGCGGGGTAGAAGAGAAGTGCAAACAAGGCGCACAGACCGGGAGCGAGCAGATCGTCCCGCCACATCAGTCGTCGAGTCTCCTCGGCGTTTTGCTGGCGAGACGTTACTTCGTTCCGCTGTCCGGTCATACCGTCCAGCTTGCTCTGTTCGAGCTTAAACGCGCGCGTTTCTCGGTTTGCTTCCTCCTTCGCAGCATCACGCTCCTTGCGCTTTGCTTTCTCCTCCTTGCTCTTTTGAACGCTATAGGCCTTTGCGGCATCGAGTTGCCGCTTCTCTGAAGAGGCTTCAGCATCTTGCTTTGCCTTCTCCTGCTTTTCCTGCAGCTGAGAGATGGCTTGCCGAAGGTCCTTGAGAAGGGCTTTAATCTCTTCAAGCCTTTCCCGCTTGCCTTCGAAGGTACGCGGAACCTCAGTAGAGGCGACCGCTTTTGATTTGGCTGATGACGTTTCGTCACTCGACTTGCTCATTGATCGACTGATCAGAGCTCGCTCCGCTTCGAGATCATCGACTTCCGCTTGCTTAGCTCCAATCTCTTTTTCCATGTCAGCAACTGCTTTTACTGCAGAGCTGTTGTCGTACGCCTTCTGCTTTGCAGTGCGTTCATTACTAGCCTGCTCCGCAGCGTGCGTGATGTTGGCGGATTCGGTGGCGAGGTCGCGCGCGACTTTTTCAGCGTGTTGAGCGCTAAAGCCGGCAGTATCCACCACCTGTTGCTGCTTACGAATTGCTTTGTCGCGAGCAGGCAGCAGCTTGAGGTCTTCAACCAGATTCTGGTCTTCCTCTGCATAGCGTGCTAGCAAGTACGCAGCAATTGCACTCAACAGGAGCGCCAACACACCGGGGATTTTAAGCCCCCAAAGCGGGATGCTCGCCAGGTGAATGTAGCCAATCACCAGTGCGATGAGCATGCCGAGTAGCATGACGCCGACGACGATAAGCCGCCACCACGCCTTCTTCTTGATAGCAAGAAAGGTGGGGTACGCCAAAATAACAGCGTGAAACACGGTGACGACGAGCGTCAGTGTAAGGGCGTACGTCGCAGCGCCAAATGCACCACTAGCCATGCCAGTGGCGAACAGGACAATCCACGTGATGATGACCGCGGCGAGCAAGACGATAGGGAAGGCCCACCGCTTAGCTGCATCGATCGGTTTGACACTGTCACGTCGAGCCGGACGCTTTTTAGACTTCCGGTAACGAACAAGGTCTTTGCCTGATGTGGTGGCCATACTGGCCACCTCCTTTCAAAAGTAGGGAATAGTGCGAGGGTTTCATCTTTTCTGAGCTCCATGAACACCACATCAACTCACGAAGAATCGACAATGGCGTAAAAATTAAGGAGCGTTCAAAAGTATTGAACTGGCTATAATTATATATTATATATGCTAAAATGTCAATAGTATAAGCATATCCGTTATCCTCATTAACGGGGGTGGTGAATGTTACTATAAGCATTTTGTATGTTATTATGCTTGCATTTTTAGCAATTATAATGTATAGTAGCGAACATTAGAAACGTTTTATGTGGCCATGTAAGCCCACAAGGAACAAATAGCACATGAGTATTGAAACTCCGAAGCAATCGTCAGAAAATACGCTGAATCAAGAACCGGCATCCCCTAAAGAGCTACGAGATTTATTCCACGGTGAAGCTCCTGAAGTTACCGCCGAGGATTACTATAATAACTCTGACAGTACTCCAAGCACCGCTCCTAACACAAATAACATAGCCGAGCGTAAGCCCACTCTCCCAGAGAAGTACTTAAATACCCGCCCTAAGCAAGTTGGTGCAGTTGTCCTCGCCACAGCCATTTTCGCTGGTGGGCCGACTGTCGCAGTAAATGTTATCGCAAACAATGCCAATCATAGCGTTGACCACAACACCGACCCAATACAACCATCTGGCCTAGAGACGACAACACAACCAACGCCAAGTGCAACCTCTCTCGCTGAAGTAACACCAAGTGCGTCACCAAGCAATATCACACCACTTGAGACAGCGAAGCCAACTGCCGTTCACGAGCTAAGCGCCGATCAAAGTGAAAAAGAGCTCGCAACGAACATTATTGGAATTTTCTCAGAATGGAATAGTGCAGGCGCTACTGTTGATACTCACGTAAATCAGAATACGTACGTAAGCGTCCAGGAGTATGCCGCTAGCGTAGCCGCTAAAAACACGCCAATTTACGCTGCGAAACTATTTGGTGCAGATTATGCAACAAGAATGAAGTCCGATCCGGTGTTTGAAAAATTCGTTAATGATATGGAGAAGCGTGATGCAGCAAACATTGTAGCATTTATACGAACAGACAATACAGGCGTCGCGGTCCAGAACCAGAACCCGAATAATATAGAGCCTTGGAAGCAGGAGTTAGCTTTCGAAAATGTCGAGTCGTATACGGTACTAAATGGATTTCATCAGATGATTATCGACTGTGTAGAAACTGACAACCGTGCGATGAATCTCTACGGCGGAACTCCTAGTGGCACTGGCAAGCAAAAGCTTACCGTTACCTACACTAAAGAAGGTACTAATGTCACACTGACAGAAGCAAAATTCGTAGACCGCTAGGTACTAGAATACATCCTTGTAAAACATAAGCGCTTAGTGTTCAATAATACTAAGCGCTTATGAAAGAAAAAACTAAAAAAGTAGTCAATAAAATTCAGCTACATATTCAAAGAGAGACAAGCTACCTTCAGCGTTGTCTTTCTTTGTTTAGAGGTGCGCACCTCGTACATCTTGTGCTGTCATCTCTTATGCTGTTCTCAGTAGTGAGCAGCGCGATTATCTTACCGTCACCCGTACATGCCATTGCAGCTAGCCCCACTAATGAAACAGAGTGTAAAGCGGCTGGAGGGTCATGGCAATATATCAGCGGGGGAGGTAATAACCCTTTTAGCTGCCAGATTTCTATGGTAAAGCTCATGAGCCCACAAGAAGAGGCTTCATCATATAGTTATTATGTAGCTCTACAGGATTGTGTCTCAAATCGTATGTATGGCGACATTGCCGCATCCGCGGACAATGATGGCAACGTCAGTCCATCTTCCTGGTACAACAACGGCAATGCCGACTATACTATCTACCCCTACAGCAAAGCGTCGTGCGCAGACCTCACCGTCAAAGCCCTTGACCTATGGGGCTGGAAAAGTGACTATAAAAGCTTCTTTACCAGTATCGGCTATACGTTAACAGATAAATTAGTCTGGCACGGTCCTGGCGATGCCAGTAATGGTGGTGATCGCTGGAATAGTTTCAGTGCAGCTATTCGATCTAAAGTATACTCAAACAGCTTCTCAAATGGACTTCCACCTAGGACTGATGCTGCTGTATACGCCCAAGCCTTAGATTCCTTCACAAGTGAGCGATGTAAGGCGAAAGATCTAGGTATATATAGTAGCATCGGCAACACAACTTATCGCAGCTGGATTGATCAAAAAAAGGTTATCAATTCGGCCGACAGTACAGTAAAAGGCGTTATTACCGACGCTAACGGTGACATTCAGTTTATTAAAGTAACTGTCGTAAACAGTGCAGGGGTAACAGAAGATCACGGGTACGTATATGAAACACACGATGGCTGCAGTGCGCTGCCTGGTATTATTACAACAAATGCTCCTGGCTGGAGAGACTGGGTACTTGCCCATCCAAATAGAACTGATGCTACACCACCTCCTTTGACATCTCAAGATCCAGGCGCTGGCGGGTCGGATAAAAAACAGTCTTGTAACGTAGAGGGAATCGGCTGGATAGTATGCCCAGTTATGCGCTTTATGTCGCAAATTGTTGATCAAGCGTATGGTGCAATCGCCACACTACTTACGACACCAGCCATCGATACTTCAACGTCTGATGCAAATCCGATGTATAAGGCGTGGTCAACTATGAGAAGTTTTGCCAATATTATATTTGTCATTGGGTTCTTAGTTATTATCTTCTCTCAGATAACGAGCGTTGGATTAAATAATTATGGTATAAAGAAAATGCTCCCGCGACTTATTATCGCTGCCATTCTTGTGAATATATCTTATTGGCTCTGTGCAATTGCTGTAGATATTTCTAATATTCTTGGTGTGTCATTAAAATCACTAATGGACACAACGAGCTCCTCACTCTACGTTGACGGTGGGGCAATCAGCAGTGGAGGTGGAGGAGGCTGGGATGTCTTAACGATTGGCGTTCTCGGCACAGCTGGCGCCGTCGCATTACTCTATCTCGAACTTTCGGTGCTATTTCCTATGCTCATCGCAGCTTTACTGGCTATTGTAACGGTTGTTCTTGTTCTAACTCTCCGTCAAGCTCTCATCATTATTTTGATCGTTATATCACCACTAGCATTTGTCGCATACCTGCTACCTAATACAGAAAAATGGTTTAGTAAGTGGCGCGAATTATTCCAAGTCTTATTACTTATGTTCCCAATTATTGCAATTATTTTTGGCGGTTCGGCGCTAGCTTCAACGATTATCGGCAACGTAGCCCATAGTACAAAAGATCCTAATGTTATCTTAGAAATAATGGCGGCAGGCATAACGATTATTCCGCTCTTTATCGTTCCGGTAGTCATGAAGACGGCGGGTGGACTACTAAATAGATTTGGTGGCATGATTAATAATCCAAACAAAGGTCCTATCGACCGGATGCGTAAGGGTGCGGAGCGTATTCGTAACAATAGTGCATATGTGCGTGGTAAGAATGCGCGACAGCAACTTAAACAAAGTCGAAAGAACCGGGAGTTTGCGGATCAATATGAACTTGGACGTAAAATTGCAAATAGAGAAGAGCCACTTCGGACTGCGGGTATGAGTGCACTAGAAGTATCACAACGAGCAGCGGCAGTGCGGGCATATGCCGCGTCCCGTGGACCAGCATCCACGCTCGATGCCGCAACACGCTTTGCGGCCGGGGCTGGCATGAACTCATCAAGCCCAATAGCGCAATATCTAGGTGCAAGAGCTACTCAGGCACATAGCTTAACGGGGGCAGATGGGCGTGCAGCTGACCTATCCGAGCTAAGCGAACACTACAAATCGGAAGTTGAAAAAGCAACCGAAGCCGCCCTTAAAGACGCGATGCGCTCACTCGGAAAAGAGATCGCTATCGAACGCGCAAAGGGTAATGACGTAGATAAATTCCTTACAGATCGCGCCACCACAGGCGAGACGCAAACTGCACGTGACGCCGCACTCCATACCGCTGCAAACCTCGGGCGCGACGGTGTTATACGCAAGCTAAACTCTGGCGGAGTAGTACCAAAGGAGTCAATTCAAGAGGCAATCACTGCCAATGCTGGAAGCCTAATCAACAAGGCCCCAGACTTAGTTAAGCCACAGGGTGTTGCATTCAATAGCGTGAATGGTGGCGAGCTAGCCAAGTTCAGTGCAGGTACAGCAACAGAATACATGAAGTATCTTGAAGAACTTAAGACTTCGGGTAGTACTGCATATGCAGGAGCGCTTGCCTCCTTCAAAAGTGCCGTGGTGGACATTCATAATTCATCCGATCTTCAAGGTGCTTTCAAGAGTGATGTCGGTAACGATATCATTAAAGCAATCAGTATAACCAACCCTAGATTAAGATCAGATCTTGGACCTGAGCTAGCAAACCTTGTTGCGAATAAGGGAAAAATACGCTAGCAAATACATTTTGCCATATAGAGTCGAGCATCATTTTGCTATACTATAAGCAGTATGGCGGTCTACAAAGTTCCTCAGGATGTTGAAGCTGACGATAAACTCATCGGTCCGTTTAGTTTTCGCCAATTTATCTATTTGATTATTGTTGCTATTGCTATTGCGATAGGGTGGGGACTTAGTCGATTATTTGTCCCTCTTGCAATCATCCCACTGCCAGTCGTCGTTTTTTTCGGCGCACTGGCTCTGCCGCTACGTAAAGATCAGCCAATGGAAATCTACATGGCGGCAATCGTTTCCTTTTACCTAAAACCACGCCGACGCCTATGGCGGGCAGACGGTATCCAATCTTTAGTGGAAATTACCGCTCCAAAAGTCGTAGAAGTACAGCGGGTTAAAGATCTCTCTCAGTCCGAAGCGGAACGTCGCTTATCTTATCTTGCAGACATCGTCGACACTGGCGGTTGGGCAATTCGTGGCGTGGGCGCAGCACAGTCCTCAAGCCCAATGCAAAATGACGTATTCTTTGAAGCTCAACAGGCGGAAGATATTTTAGCGAACGACGGGGGAGTTGCTCGGTCAATTGATTCTATGATCACCGAGTCAGATCAACGGCATCGTCAAGAAATAATTGATCGCATGCACGAGAAGACGGCAGTGGCCACACCCATAAGCGCGCCTGCGCTTGCTGATCCGTATGCGCAGCTAACACCGACACTATCAGTACCAACTCCACCGCCCGCACCACCAGTTGTCACGCCCACTCAGGTTAATTACAACCCTTATCCGAGTGCCATGCATCAATCAATCGTCACACCTTTAAGTGAACAACGCCCAGCTACACCACCAACCCCAATTACACCTCAACCATACCCAGTACCATCCGTAGCGCCGGCAATCCAGACACCGACTATCGTCCAGCCCACGCAGGCAGAACCACTAACCACTAGCGAAAAGACCGTCTCACCTGATATAATAAGCCTAGCAAATAACCCTGACTTATCTATCGAGACGATTGCGCGTCAAGCAAACCGCATCCATCAACTTGAGGCAGATGAAGGTGAAGTGGTCATATCGCTACGCTAGGTGAGATAGTTGTAACAACAAGGAAGAAATGGGATCGTGCCACCGAATAATCAACAGCAACCCCAGGCAACGCCAGTAAACCCCGGCGTCATTGGTTCGAATCAGCAGCCACAAGCCCCCGTGGCTTCTACAGATCAATCTCAAAAAACTCCTGTATCGCAAAATACGACACAGAATAGTTTGCTTATCTCCGAAATTCGTGATGGCATCGTTATCATGAGTGATAGCAGCTTCCGTGCAGTAATTGCCTGTAAGTCGATTAACTTTGACTTGATGAGCTCTCGCGAACGTGAAGGTGTAGAATTTAGCTACCAGAACTTTTTGAATGCCTTATATTTCCCAGTACAGATTTTCATTCGCTCTCAACGTGTTGATATTGGCCCCTACATTGATCGACTTGCCACGATCCGCCGGGCACAAGACAACATGCTGCTGAACGTTCTCATGGATGACTACATTAACTTTATCGATATCCTTTCTCAAGAAGCAAACATTATGGATAAGAGCTTCTTTATTGTTGTGCCATATTTCCCTGAAGGTGACTTAAATAGCCTGAAAGAACAAGGAAAAGGTTTCTTTGGTAAAATATTTGCTCAACCAAAAACTACCGCTACAAAAATCGATAAGGCCACATACGATAAAGCAAAAGATGAACTTAAGAACCGCGTCGACTCTATTACGAGCGGGTTATTCCAGCTCGGCGTTAAAAGCGTGCAGCTAAATACTAAAGAGCTAGGGGAGTTATATTACAATATGTACAATCCCGACACTGCCGTGCGTGAACCACTAGGTGATTTTGAAAACGTTACTTCAACGTATGTTAGAAAAGGCGATGGTGAAGCACCTCGTCCCCACCTCCAAGAAGGAGATATGTGATTATGGCTAAGAAAAAACTCGATCCAATTGATATTGCCGCCCAGCAGCGCGCTGCCGAACAGCTTGAAGTTGAAAAAGCATTCTTAACAGGTATGACTACGCTACGTGATTTGATTGCGCCAAGCAGTCTTGAAATTCACTCTAGCCACTTCCGTCTTGGAACCAAATACGGTCGCACTCTCTACGTCTACGGCTACCCGCGTCAAATTTATACCGGTTGGCTCAGTTCACTTATCAACATTGATGAAGTACTCGACATTAGTATGTTTATCTATCCTGTCGATAGTCAAGTTGTTCTCAATAACCTTCGCAAGAAAGTCTCTCAACTTGAGGCTTCAATGTCGATTAACAGTGAAAAGGGTAAAATTCGCGACCCAGGTATGGAAGCTGCTATGGCCGATGCCGAAGAATTGCGTGATCAGCTACAAGTTGGCGCTGAGCGTTTCTTCCGTTACGGCTTATACGTCACGCTATATGCCGATAGCTTGGACGAGCTTGGATTTGTACAACACAAAATTGAAACCCTCTTTGGACAGCAACTTATCTTTAGCAAGGTGGCAAGCAGCCAGCAAGAACAGGGTATGAACAGCACCATCCCACAGATGAGTGATCAATTGCAAATCCGTCGCAATATGAATACTGGCGCTATCAGTACCAGCTTCCCATTCACCAGTGCCGACTTAACCCAGGAGAAGGGCGTGCTCTACGGCATCAATATGCACAATAACGGCTTAGTCATCTTTGACCGTTTCAGCCTCGAGAACGCCAACATGGTGGTATTTGCCAAGTCTGGTGCGGGTAAGTCATTTACTGTAAAACTTGAAGCACTCCGCAGTATGATGGTTGGCTCGGACGTTCTCATTATTGATCCTGAAAATGAGTACCAGAAACTCTCCGATGCCGTTGGTGGAAGCTATATTCGCTTAAGCCTTAATGCCGACACCCGTATTAACCCCTTTGATTTACCCCGCGTCATAGACACGGAAGAGGCGGACGATGCGCTGCGCGCTAACCTCGTCACATTACACGGTCTCCTTCGCTTAATGCTTGGCGGTAGTCAAATGGCTGCTAACGGACAGATGATGTCAGGACTTAATCCCGCTGAAGAAGCCGACCTTGATCAAGGCCTTATCGACACGTATGCCCGTGCAGGCATTACGAGTGATCCTTTGACTCACAATTCAGTCCCACCAACTATTTCCGACCTTTACGACACCCTCCTCCATATGGGTGGCACTGGCCCGGCACTAGCTCAGCGACTTCGTAAATATACTTCAGGAACGTTCGCCGGCATCTTCAGCCAACAAAGTAACATCGATATAAATAACCACATGGTTGTCTTTAATATTCGCGATCTTGAAGATGAGCTTCGTCCAGTCGCGATGTACATTGTCTTGTCGCACATTTGGAATATTACACGCTCGAACCAACGAAAGCGCATGCTTATCGTTGATGAGGCATGGCAATTGATGAAGTATGACGACTCAGCCAACTTCTTATTTAGCCTGGCAAAACGTGCCCGTAAGTACCAACTTGGCCTAACAACCATTACGCAAGATGTTGAAGACTTTATGGGCAGTAAGATGGGTCGAGCCATCGTTGCCAACTCCTCAATGCAACTCCTACTCAAGCAGTCCTCAAGCGCCGTTGATGTTCTCTCTGATGTCTTTAAGCTCACCGAGGAAGAGAAGAAGCGTCTAGCGAACTTCCCAGTTGGACAGGGCTTGTTCTTTGCTGGACAAAATCACGTCCATATTCAAATTCAAGCTAGCCCAACAGAACAAGGCCTCATTACGACAAGCCCAGTTCGAAATACCTCAACGCCAAGTGCGCCGCAGCCACTAAATACAGGCTACATGAACCCAGGTGAATATAGCGTATAGTAATAAGTATTAGTTATGCAGCCGAATCGAAAACAAAATTACGACATTGATCCTAATATTCGCCCGCGCTTTGGCGTTATTCAAGGTGGTAATGAGTCTACGCCAGAACGGGCTCAGTTAAAAGAGGCTGACAGTGTTAATGATGTTCGTGATCGCGAGCGGAATTTTGACGTCATTGATGGTGGAGGTGAATCAACGCCAGATCGTGCTAACTTACAAGAAGCCGGTTTAAATGACAATATCGACAATACAAAAGAGCGCGAAGAAAATGCTGGCGGGTGGCAAGATAATGTAAGCGGTAACCAGCCATCAAGCGACAAGTCCTCCATAAGCCTAAAAAGTCGACTTATGAAAAAAGGACCGCTCGGCGGTATTATCCTCCTACTTGTAGCTGGCGGGATTGGCATTTCGGGACTTTTAAGTCCGGCGCTACTTCTCGTGCAAATGAAAAATATTTTCCAAAATGACCTCAACGATGCCGGCACGGCGCTGTCGGTTCGTACTCAAGTCATGCTTACTAAAAAAATTGGCAATACAAAAAACGGCTTTAGTGAGTCATCAGACGGTAAATGTGGCATTAAATGTAAATTTGGTACTGTCAGTGACACCCTGGTACGCAACCTCGATACAAAAGGTTTCAAGGTAGAAACTGAGCAGAAGTTTGGTCGACATGTTATTAAATCAATGACGTTCCCAGATGGTCACACGGTCTCTAATGGAAAAGATTTCCAGGCAGCAATGAAAGATCCGGCTAGAGCAGCCTCGTTTAACCGTGTCTTCAATTCCAAGATCGCTTTCTTTCTCAATAGCAAGTTTGGTTCAATATTAAAGACAAAATTTGGACTCGATAAAGCCTTTAAATTAGTAGGCGATACGAAAGATAAATTCAAAGCCTCACTGCGTAAAAGTATTGGCCTGCCTGAAGCTACCGCCACCGACCCATCTAAACCGGCGCCAACTGCTGAAGAATCGGCAAAAACTGGCCCATTTAAGGGCGTCATGGAAAAGATTGGCGGGCTTGCTGGTGGCAAGGCTGCTGCAGGTGCTGGTGCAATGTGCCTTGGCTACAACGCTTCTCGAGCGATAACCGTCGGTGTCAAGACGGCAAAATTAGCCGCTTACGCCTCTTTTGCGATGACATTTTTAAATGCGGCGGATAAGATTGTTGCAGGTGATAATATTGATCCTAATATTGTCTCGTATCTCGGAGAACAGCTTACGAGTACGGATCCTAATAAAACGAATGCCGACGGGACGCCAAACCCTATGTACGGCTTAGATGCAACTAGCTCAACTGGGTACAAAGCATCTGCCTACGGTGACGCGTCACCACTTCCAGCCTACGCACAGAATGACACTATTAGCACTGCCGGCTTGGCAGGAGTGATGGCCTCACTTACAACAATGGTGTCAAGTGATCCGACAAGCAGGAATATCGGTCACACGTTATGTAGTACATTAAATAATCCAGGTACGATTGCCGCCATGTGCCTCCCATACATTGCCGCGGCCGGCGTCGGCTACTTTGCTTGTCTCGCAACTCAAGCGGCAACTGGGTTCGCGATAAGTACGGTGATAGGCGCCGTACTTCCAAAAGTCATTAGTGCTGCCGTTGATGCCAATACCCACCTTCCCAACGAAAACACTAAAGGAGTAGCCGCGGGAAATGCTATGCGTATCGGTTCGGCGGCCATCTTTGGCGGCGCGGCGGCATCATACGGGCTAAAAGCTGGTTCGAAATCCGACATTAAAAAATATCTTGCTTATACATCTGATATCAAAAAGCAAGATGAAGCCATTGCGCGCTACGAAGCGAAGCAGGCGCCATTCGATATCTACAATCAGTACTCATTCCTTGGCTCTCTCGCGCAAAATCTCAATATTGCAAGCTACGCTGGTACCTCTGTTAGCTCGGGAGTAGCAGATCTTGCTTCTGTCATCCCGCGCTCATTGACCTCCTTTGTAACTAATTCCTACGCCGACACAACAATGTCGCAAAGCGCCAACAAGGCCGACCAATACGGACTCTGTGAAGATCCTGCACTAAAAGCCATTAATGTAGATGGTGATGCAAACTGTAATCCATCATATGTTATGAGTGAAGAGGAATTAAGTGCCAATAATGACACTGTGACTGATTGGATGATTAATAACGGCAATATCGATGCGAATACCGGAGCCGCAATGCCAGGAAGCGACTACAAACTATACCTCGATAACTGTGCAAATCGTACTGAGCCGCTTGGTGAAACAAGCAAGGGTATTGAAGAAGGAAATCCAGGCGATTATGAATGGTTTATTGGGGCAAACTGCCAAGAACAATCAGAACGCCTCACTAACTTCCATGTCTACAAGGCTGACATATCAGTTAACTCAACACTTGATCATGAAGAAGAACCTGACACTCCTGCGGCCGATACCACTTCGTCAAGCGCCGACAGCGCCGCAAGTGGTCCTGTTAATCCAAATGGCTGGACATTCCCAACCACCGCTGGCGCAGCACTGCGAAGTCCATTTGGCCCACGCGATGGAGCTTTCCATACCGGCGTCGACTTAGATGTTGCCAGTGGTTCGCCATTTTACGCTACCCGTGATGGAGTAATTCAAAATCGTGAATTCAATATCTACTCAATCCCAGGACCTGACGGAGTAGGCGGATCATGGTGTCCAGTAACGCCAAGCGAATCTCCAAATCAAAAAGACATATGGATGACACATACGGTTGACGGCGTTACATACACCTCTGTCTACGCCCACTTGAGTCGGTTTACAAAGAAATCAGGCGACACGGTTAAAGCAGGTGAGCTGATTGGCTATACCGGTGGATCGGGTTGTTCAAGTGGGCCGCATGTTCACTTTGAAATCTGGAAAGGGCCGGCAACACCAGGTGTTGTAGGTCCAGGTATGTTAGATCCGTGGCCGCTCATAAATAAGTAAAAGGGGAGAGACAGTATGAAATTTTCAAAAACGTCCATTGTCGCAGGTATTATCGCAGTCATTATACTGTCGGTAGTTGGATGGTATTTCACTCGTCCACAGGGGAGTGTAGAGTTTATCGTCGCACCACATCAGCTCTCTATTAGCTACAGTGGACGCTCGCAGCTCGTAACGCACAGTCAAATTATTAAGCTCTCTCCAGGTATCTACGATATTACTTTCAGTCGTCAAGGATTTAAAGAGGCGAAGAAAAAAATTACCGTCACAAAAAATCAAACGACTCGTGTTGTCATGGCGCTTACGCCGCTGACAGATGAGGCTAAAAAAATACTAGCCGATAGCGTTGAGTCACAAGCAGTCATTAAAGAATATAAGGATGTACAATATGCTGAACTTACCGATAGCTTACCGCTATCCGGCGCCAACTACGTTGTGACGAAATGCAAGTCAGTAAAACATCCAGCAAGCAGCACCGCCGCGTTATGTATTAATGCGCCAACTCCTGAAGGGGAGGCGGCAGCACGTCAGGCAATTGCCCAGCTTGGCTATTCTATCGAAGGCCGGGAAGTTCTCGTTGGCAATGCAACAACTAAATCTATTATTAAGCGGGATAGCTATCAAATTGATTATTACACGAACGTAAAGACTGAGGGATCAGGCAAGCCTGCGCTATTCATTACTCCAATTAACACACCTTATGTAGCAGCGTCTACCGCCTCAAACCCACAGCTTGAAGCAATAAAAACCGCCGCACTTACCGATCTTAAGGTAAGTGGCTACGATCTCAGTCAATATGATATTTTCTATTCAGATGCTTATTTATCAAAATATAATCCTAACGCCGGCAGCACCGAAGAGCATGCCATGCCGCCAATTTTTTAACCTAACTCCGAGTAATACTAATCTATGAGCCATCTAAAAAGATCTTCAATCATCACAACACTCGCCGTGTTCATCTTTACGACGCTTTTTTCTAGTTACACAGTGAGCGCCCTTGCAAATACGTGTGACATACCCGATCCAAAAGATCCAGAAGCATGCCTGGATACTTTTTACTCAAACAATAACATCACTCTCTATAATCCAAATGCAAAAACCTGTAGTAGCACAAGCTCGACTAGTAGTGCTTTAATTGGCGACGACAACGCAGCAAAAATTTTTAACTATTTAACCGGCAAGGGCCTTAGTCCTGAGCAGGCCGCTGGCGTTGTCGGTAACTTTAAAAAAGAGGCGACGCTTGCTGGTAAGATTGATCCCGCAGTCATCCAAGGCGACCCACCGCAAATCGCACCCGCAAATTATGCGCCAGTTAATGGTGTCGGTTTCGGTATCGCACAGTGGACGTTCACTCCTCGTCAAGCACCACTCGTAGCACTCGCTAAGTCACAATCTAAGTCCATCATTGAACTTTCCGTACAGCTTGACTATTTATGGCAGGAATTAAATAGCACCCATGCAGTGGCACTTGCTTCACTAAAGGCTGCAACGACACCCGAAGATGCCGCCTATGTATTTCACCGTGACTACGAAGGCTCCCGTGATACAGAGCAGACCGTCAGGCAAGTGCGTGGTGGTGCCGCAAGAGAGGCATTTGAGAAGTACAAAGGTGCCTCAGTAACTGCTAATGCAAGTAGTTCAGGATGTACATCTACCGGAGCAAGCCTCACCAACTTCATGGGTGATAACTTTACTATCTACAACCAGTGCCAATACCCTCCATATGGTGGCTCATGGGGAACAAAACTTACTCCATATAACGGGACAATGTGTGCGAATGCTTGCGTACCAACAGGGCTCGCAATGATTTCAAAAAATCTTGCTGGTAAGAACGTCACCCCTAACGAGACGATCGACTACTTTACGAGCCACAACTTATGGAGCACGTCAGGAACAGGTAGTAATAATGACTCGCCGTTGGCCGCTGCAGAGTTTTTCGGATTAAAGATTGAGACGATTGCCAATAAAGGAGACATCACCGCCTACAAGCAAGTCTTTGATAAGGGCGGGCTTATTATGGCATTGTCCGCGGGTAGCTCACCATTCCTAAGCACCCGACATGCTATTGTCCTTAGAGGAATCACTACAGAAGGGAATTTCCTCATTGCTGATCCAGGACGTAGAGAAACGAATATTCCGCCAGCTAACCAACCAAGCACCGACAAAATACTTTCCGACATTCGAGCCGATGGATACAGCGTTAGTTATGCGTTCTATAAACAATAAAAGGAGTGGATCATGCTTTTAGATAAAAGAAAAATTATTATTATCGCCAGTATCTTTGGCGTCATTGTAGTTGGGCTCGGTATCATTGGTTTTGTGTCATCCTCGAATAACACCACGCAGCCCGAAACGACGTATCATGACCCTGTGTCGGGTGAAGATATCACGCAGAGCGATAAAGCACCCCAAGGTAGCGACGCCTCGCTTAAGAACATTACTATTTATCCTGGCTTTTCTAAATTGATTGATCGAGGGTTGTCTCCAGTACAGATTCAATCTATTCAATCTACAATTACCGCCTTAGCGCTTCAAAAAAACGAAAAGTTCACAGAAGTAAGTATGTATGTCGACTCCGTCCAATACGTCAAATCAACTGAAGAGGGAAAGACCTACGCACTCGCGTTTCCGATTAAAGTAAATCGTCAAGATGACTACTACGTGATTGTTGATCCAACCGACGATACACTCGTAGCAACAAAAATCTACGCCAAAGACAAAACGACATTACTCATTAAGCGATAAGTTAACGACATAGTCGAGCTTGTCGCTATCTTGATGACTATTTGTCGTCGCGATAATGAGCTGCGTATCAAGACTATTTGTCATCAAAGCCGCTTGGCGAGATTCGTCCAGTTCACTAAAGACATCATCAAGTAAGACAATTGGTTTCTTACCAGTCAAGCGTTCAATAATTTCTACCTCTAGGAACTTAAGAGCAAGGACTACGCTACGCACTTCGCCGCGCGAGGCAACAGTTAAGGCAGGGGAGTTATTATATCGAAACACTACATCATGGCGATGTGGGCCAATGCTGGTATAGCCAAGGTACTTATCACGCTCACTACTCGCATGAAGCTCATTGAGCATCTTTTGCTTCACGGAACCAATACTCGTGTGGGAGTAATGAATCGACACGTAATCTTGTGAATGGGCAATGTTATTATACGCCTCATTGAGGTGAGTATTAATTTGTTCAATAAATTGCACGCGCCGCTCAATAATCGTAGCGCCGTACTCACTTAATGCTACATCCCAGACAAAAAGCTCGTCCTGCGTCGTGTCGTGCTTTTTAAGCAGGTTATTGCGCTGCTTCAAGGCTCTGTCGTATTTTCGAAGAATCGTGCCGTACAGAGGATCTAACTGGCTAATAAAGTGATCAATGAACTGACGTCGACGAGTTGGCGAACCATGTAGGAGGCGAAGATCATCCGGCTCAAATAATACAACTGGGTATTTATACTTAACAGGAAGTCGGTAAGATGTTTTCTGATCCACAACGAATTGCTTCTTACCTGTCGGACGAGAAGGGTCAAACTTAACTGTTCGGCGCGTCTCATCATCAAAAACAAGGTCAATTCGCCACCACGGCTGGTCGCGCCGCAACACGTCACTATCACTACCCTTAAAAGACGTCCCCTGCAGCGCAATATAAATTGCTTCAATAAGGGAAGTCTTTCCACTACCGTTTTTTCCTGTAATTAGCGTGACACTAGGCGAAAGCGGCAACGAAAAATTCTCGTGCGTCCGAATATTCTGTACCGCTACTGCCGTAATGACCGCCATAGGAGAAAAGTTTAACTCTTTAGCGGCATGATGATGTGCTTGTAGTTCACGTCATCGCCTTTAGCAGTCAAGACACATGGTGCGAGCTTGCCGTTAAAACGAAATTCCACGACACTACCATCAATAACCGACAAGGCTTCACTTAAGTAACGCGAGTTCAGAGTAACTTGTCCACCACCTGTAACTTCTGCTGGGGTGTTTGAAGTATTTTCCCCATATTCTGAGGCAATAGAACGAACTGCCAGGGTTTGCGCTTCAGCATCAGCAGTCAACGTTACACTTCCGCCGGATTCCCGGGCAAACAAGCCAGCAATTTTAGTGATACGAACAAATTCACTCGCATCTATGACGATATTGGTTTCAGAGGTTGCGGGAATAAGCTGGCGGTAGTCAGGGTAGTTGCCATCGATGAGGCGGCTGGTAATTTCAGATTCTCCAACTCGGAAGCGAACCTGGGTTTCATCAAACAACATATCCACTTCGTTAACGTCATCACTGAGCGTTCGAATTACTTCTTGAAGCGTCGTGGTTGGGATGATCGCTGCAACTTCACTTTTTGTCTCCATTAAGCGTCGCTCTGAAAGGCGATAGCCATCAGTAGCAGCAAGATAGAGATTACCTTCAAATGAGTGCCAGTAGACACCAGTTAAGGTTGGGCGAGTATTATCATTACTACTCGTAATTACCGTTTGCGTAACCGCTTGTTTAAAGTCTGAGGAACGTATGCTATAAGAAATCGATGAATTTTCATCAATCGTTGGCAATTCAGGGAACTCATCAGCAATGACACCGTTAATGACTGACTTATAGCTACCTGAGCTAATTGTCAGGTGACTATCTTTTACTTTTAAATCTACCGTTCCTTTAGGAAGACTCGAAATGAAATCGGTTACTAAGCGGGCAGGGATGGTAATTGCTCCTGGAGTGATAATTTTTGCACCAATATAGTGTGTTGAAGCGATTTCAAGATTCGTGGCAGCAACGAGTAATCGGTTACCATCTGTGCGAAGCAAAATGTTGCTGAGAATCGGGAGACCAGTCTTGCTGCTAGCTACACGTCCTACATTACCTAGGGCTTTAGTCAGATTTTCTTGAGTGACAGACAGTTCCATTGTTATTAGTACCTTTCTTTTTAATTTCTTTTGGTTGGGTTATTAATAGGGGCTGTGGAAACTGGGTACAAATAGTGTTCAACCAGAGGTAAATGACGGAAAAAGGGTGGGGAAAGCTTGGGGGTAGAACGGTCGGATAAGTCGTGGATGAATCGGAGTTGTACACTGGTTTTGTGGATGAGTGTTATATGCAAGCAGCTGATTGGGGATATCCATCCACGGGTTATCCCTGCCATTACCCGCAGGTAATGCACAAGTTTTCCACTACTATTACGCATAGAGTTTCTCCCTGATTTCAGTGACTTGCTCACGAATAAGGAAATCAAGCTTGATAGCTTTTTCAATCTTTTCAACGGAGTGAATCGCTGTTGTGTGGTCTTTACGGCCAAGTTCAATGGCGATCTTTGGAAAACTTAAGTGTAGTTCACTACGCAGTAAGTACATAGCAATTTGTCTTGGAACGACAATATGCTTATCGCGTTTAGCGCTGCAGATTTCTTTGACATCTATTTGGAAGTGACGGGCAGTTTTATCGATAATTTGCTTGGCGGAGAGGTGTTGTGGACGCGATTGACGAACGTTTCCAACAAGCCCTTCTGCAGTTGAGATATCTGGACTGACGCCACGCATCTCTGCGTAGGCGAGTAATTGGTTTAAGGCACCCTCAAGTTCACGGACGTTGGTCTTAATATTGTTGGCGAGATACTCAATAGTATCGCGACCAAGCTCAACACCAGATAGCGAGGCTTTCGTTTCAAGGATAGCGCAGCGCGTTTCAAAGTCGGGCATTTGAATGTCAATTGACATCCCCCATTCGAAACGACTACGAAGACGTTCCGTGAGAGTTGGAATACTCTTTGGTGGCTTATCGCTACTAATAATAATTTGTTTATTTGTTTGATGGAGGGCATTAAAAGTATGGAAGAATTCTTCTTGCGTCTTTTCCTTGCCAGCAATAAATTGCATATCATCTACAATGAGAACATCAACATTACGGTACTTATCGGAAAAGCCTTTTTTCTTAAAGCGAATGCTTTCAAGGAATTCTTTAACAAATGTTTCGGAGCTAATATATAAAATACGCGCATCGGGTTGCTTTGCAGCAATTTCATTACCAACCGCCTGCATCAAGTGGGTCTTACCTAGACCAACGCCACCATAAAGAAAGAGCGGGTTGTATTTCGTACCAGGGTTACTCGCAACAGCTTGGCAGGCAGTGTAGGCAAGATCATTGCTTGAACCGACAATGAAGTTTGCAAACGTATAGCGCGGATTAAGGCCACTACCCTCAGAACCATTACTACCTCCAGGTGAGGAACTACGAATGGTCATCGTATGCGCAGGACGCATGAGTTCATCGACGTCAGCTGATTGAACAGGTGTCGTTGCGGTTGTTTCTCTCGTCACTGTCTTCTTACCAGTCGTTTGGACGGTATAGATAACACGATCAGGAGTGACGCCGTTCTTTTCAAGGACTGCTTTAATTTGATCGTTAAACTTTACCTCAAACTGACGCTTGGCAAAGATATTTGGAACGGCAATTGTCACGACATCATTACTTGTATCAATTAGCTCAGTGTTCTTAAACCACGTTGTAAACGCGGCATGAGAAATAGATAATTCAATTTCTCCTAAGACACTTTGCCATAACGCATGATGCATGTGTAAAACCTTCCCCTGATAAACTCGGACTTGTAAAACTGTGTTGCTAATA
>Ga0157369_10000167_pt1 | contig 93483 bp, 84 predicted proteins | sample C25metaG_FD_113461 | JGI IMG/M metagenome (GOLD analysis project Ga0157369, IMG submission 113461) | Corn rhizosphere microbial communities from Kellogg Biological Station, Michigan, USA - C2-5 metaG | ecosystem: Host-associated > Plants > Roots > Rhizosphere > Soil | place: USA: Michigan... | reverse complement strand
TGACCGACTGCCGATACAACGGGAGATGGTCTGCGAACTTCGAGACGAGCACGTGCGCTAACAGCCCGGGGCCTGCGAGCCCGCGCTCGATGGGACGACTTGGCGCTGCTGCCTGTGCGATGTGATCGCAGCACGCGCAGGCGAACTTGGGCCGCACATGACGGATCACGCGGAAGCTCGCAGGCACGTACTCAAGTTGTTCGGAGACGTCTTCGCCTAACGGCTTCATCGTGCCGCCGCATTCCGAGCATGTCTCGGTCGATTCCGGCAAGTGAGTTTGCACCTCGCGCGGCAGATGCCCCGGCAGCGGTTTGCGGGGCGACTGTTCCGGTGCGGTGCGAGGTGTCTTCGGGATTTCGATCGGGGCCGCGCCTTCGTCGGCTTCCAATTCTTCCAGACGCAGTTCGAGTTGTTCGATCTGGCGATCAAGTTTCTCCGACTTGCGACCGAACTGCATGCGGCGCAGCTTCGCGATCAGCAGCTTCAGATGCTCGATCTCCGCCTTGGCGGTGGCATTCGCCGCCTGGTGCGATTCGACCACGTCCTCCAGATGCCCAATGCGAGCATCGCGCTCGAGCAACATGGCTTTGAGCGCTTCGATGTCGTCTGGATAGGCGTTGGCCGAGGTCATGCCGGCAGTTTACGCGGCGGCCTGCAGGTTTACAACGCCGATGTCGGCTCCGCCGTACGTATCGGCTGCCGCCAGTCGATGCCCTCGAGCAGCATGGACAGTTGGGCTTGGCTCAGGCACACAACGCCACCGTCGGCGCGTGGCCACACGAATCGGCCCCTCTCCAAGCGTTTCATCAGAAGACACATGCCGTCGCCGCTCCACCACAGCACTTTGACCAGATCGCCGCGCTTGCCTCGGAACACGAACACGTGGCCACTGAAGGGATCGCGTTCCAGTACCGTCTGAACCTTCGCGGCCAAGCTGTTGAAGCCCGAACGCATGTCGGTCACACCCGCAGCCAGCCAGATCTTTGTGCGGCTAGGCAGCCCGATCATGCTGCCGATTCCGATGTGGCGCGCAACATGTTCAGCACCAGTCGTAACGTGGCCTCGTTGGGCGAGCCTTCGATTCGCACGCGAGTCTTGCCCACGTTGATCTCGATGGCGCCCATCGCGGTAGCGCCGGTGACCGGGGTCGGCGTCACGGTCGGAGTCGACGGCTCGATCTGTGACGCTGGCGCTTCCACTGTGACCGGCAACAGTCCCACCGGATCGTATTCGCCGGCGCGCAACGCTCGACGCCATTTGAATAGCAAGTTCGTGTTCACCCCGTGTTCCATCGCCAGGCGCGCTACGGATACACCCGGTTCGCAGGCCAGCTTGGCGAGTTTCCGTCGAAATTCGATGGGGTGATTCGGGATGCCTTTGCGTGAAGTTCTCTTCGGTGCTTCTGTTGACACTGTGGTCCCCACTACTCCGTTTGGTGGGGCCTACTCTGGCAACATTCATTCACAACGTCGAGACGGTGCCGGTGACACGCTTACCAATGCGCTCGTCTTGCCCGAACCGATCGCCCCGAGCGAGAGGTACCACGGCACTTCGTACAGGTAGCGTTTGCCCTGAAACAGTTTGCCCAATCCTCTCGCCCCCGTCCGCATCGATTTGAGGCGAGAGAGTGCGGTTTTCGCAATCGCCGTGATCTCTCGCAATCGCAATGCGGCAGGCGATTCCTCCTCTTTGCGGCCTAAACGCAGCGGCTTTGCTAGAGGCCAGAGCAGCACACCCGCTAGCAGCACGGCGATCGAAAGCACGCGTGCGCCAATGCCAGTGAACGGCTTAAAGTCACCGAACGAGACGAAAGGCCCGAAAACCCAGATCAGTAGTGAAACAACGATTAACGCGAGAACAGCAAGAAACTGGCGTGACGTCAGCAACGGTAAGACCTTCTTCATGTTTACTTCCGGGGACGGGTTGGGCCTACTGCGCCTCGATGTTTTCGACGCGGCGGTTCTGCGCTAGCCCTTGTGCAGAGCCTTTATCCTTGAAACCGACGATCCCAATCGCGTTTTCGGTCTTGAGCAAATGTTCGGGAACGGCAGGCGCGAGAGCGGTAGGTGGTGGTGTCAGGCGGCCGATCTCGGCGATTTGTTTTTGCACTTCGGTGCTACGGCTTACCAGCTGATATTTAAACCACGCGAATATAGCCAGCAGCGTCAGCGACAACGCGGTCACCGTGATCCATACCGGGAATTCGAAAAACGATAGCCGTGTACCGGACGCGTCCGCTCGCTGGTTTACCGAGAGCGACGTGGGCACCGGTTCCCGCTGCGCGATGATTTCGTTGTACAGTCGTTCGCGAATCGCGTGGACGGCACGCTCACCGTCGAGCGCATGCCTGTAACGCCCTTCAAAGCCCAGGCTGAGGATACGGTAAATCACCTGTAGCAAATCGTGGTGTTCCTTGGGGTCCTCCAAGAGCCGTGCGATCAGCAAAAAGACTCTTTTCCCGCCATCACGATCTTGGCGAAAGGTGGTCGCCATACCATTTTTGATCCATTCGGCTGATGCGTCCTTGCCCCACTGCGTTTGCATAGCAGCTTCGTCCAGTGCCGTGCATAGACAATAGCGCGCGCCGACCATGTGCTCTTTGCGGATGTTGGCCTGCTCGCACAATCGCTGAAAAGCCCGCATTTCTTGTTCGAGGATCTGCCTAAGAAGCGCGCTTCCTTGTTGGTCCAGCTCATCGGGCATATCGGCTTGCGCCCTAAGCAGGGGGCCTGCCGCTGCAAGCAATGGGTTCCTCGCCGACCGAATGGCGTTCAGCCGTTGCGCCTCAGGCTCGCCCGGTGGCACAACAAAGGTCTTCCGGTTCCGCTCTGGATCCACCCTGTCCGCGAACGTCGGGGCGGCGACGCTCGTCAACACATCGATCTTCTGCCCAGTGCCAAGCAATGTCGCGCGATCGCTCATCCGACCCTCGCGACGGTGCTGCTAACAAGCGCGCACCCACACTCGGTACGGTGGCCGTGCAAAGCGACCCGAACGCCGCCCACGGTTAATGTGGGATGCGCTTCGATGATCTTGTTCACGCCGTGCGGGCGGCCGTCGGGATAGCGTTGCGGACAATCGACTAAGTCGTGAAGCCGAGCCACGGGCTTGTCCCTGATCCTGTGCGTCTCGGAACCTGTGATGATGCGGCCACCGTGATCGGTGGCGTCGCCTAGTACGGCAATGGGAAGAGACACGGGTTTCCTCGGTATAAGTTTTCTGGTTTTATCGGGGCTTCTTAGCGCGCGACCATGGCAATCGCATCAGCACCATGAGAAGCAATGCGTATCCAGATATCATCCGCGGGCTGGCCAGCCAGCCCATTCGTTCCAATAGGCCGGGTTGCGGCTTTAGTGCTTCTCCGGAAACAATATCGCTCAATCCGAACCCGGCCATCTCGTCTCCATCGCGGTAGTCCTCATAGCCCTCGCCGAAATCGAAACGAATGCCCTCTGATAAACCCTCGAATTGCAATCGAAACTCCTCGCGTAGCGCCCGTTCTACAACGATGGGCATCCACCGCGTCATTTTTTCATCGATCCCGGTCGTACTAAGCCAGACCGCGCTGCGCCGACCGAGCGTCACGCTGTTGCTATAGGTTGTTGGCAGTCCGCTTGTCAGAGCCGCGGAAGCCGTCGCCCCAATTGTGGCCTCGACACCGATTCTGTCCACGATTTGAGAGACCCTATATGCCCAATGGAGCCTGTGATGGGACTCGTCCCATGACGGGTCGTCGATCCACATAACTTGAGAAACAATATAGGGTGGCGCCTTACGGCTCTCATTTTCTTGCACCGCTACTCCCAGTTTCTCGAAGTCAAATCCAGCTTGACCGCTATGAAATTCAGTCGTGGGAACGTAGCCCTTCCCCATCACAATGATCTTCGCAGTCCAGCTTCCGTCATTGGGGCCGATCAAGGAAAAAGGTACGTCGATCGCTCCAACGGTCGCGATTTCTTTTCCCAAGCGAAGCAACTTCATAGCCTGGTCCAGCGGCAAATATCGGTATCCCGCTGGTAATGCGATGCTAGCTGTATCGTCCAGGCGGACAAGCGCCGGCCCATGTCGCCACACGGCATCATTGGCTTCGTCATACGATAGGTCATCGGTTAGCGTCGGCCGCGGCGAGAGTGCTATGTCTGAGGCCCCGTATGGCCCGGCGTTGCTCCCTGTCCCCGCGCCTACGCTGAAGATCGATGGCAGGGTCGAATCGACTTCGGACGCCGCTATGGAATATGCAATCCCAGGGCAAAGGCCACCTAGCGTCATGGCAAATAGCGATATGCAGCGTCGAAAATTCACAATAGCTTTCTTTTCGTTCCTTGAGACTATTTGCCGCGATTGATGCTCGACTCCTTTGCGGATACGTCGGGCGCAGCTCCGGCTCTGTTTCAATCGGATGTTATTCATCTCGAATCGACTCCAGTGGAATCTTCTCGGGGTTGTGTGAGGCATCGCGTCGATACGGATCGAACGCATCCACCGCACATTGCGCCTCGACCTCCGCCGGCCACGCCGGGATCTTGCTCGTGCGCATGGCGAACCAGCGGCCTAGCGATACGACAACTACCACGGGAAAAAACAACATGGTCAAGACTCGCAAAAAGAGTAAGCAGTAGAAGGCGAATCCTTCGAGCAGCGAGCTATTGAACCGAAAACCGTTACCCGGGAATAGTAGATTTCGCAGTCCAGCCTTGTAGGTTTCCCGTTTCCCCACGATGTCTTGGCACCAGTAGACGTCGCGATAGAGGGAGGCGGGGCCTTCTTCCATGTATCGGCGGAAGAATTCCCAGGTCTGCTTTAACTCTCCGATTTCCGTCGAATCACCAGGCAACGCAAAGGTTGCTAAGACAGTCTCTCTATCCTTGTCCAGCACGTGGCCACGGATGTCCCAGTTTTGACTGCCGGCATAACGTTCGCAACGACCAAGGGTGAAGAATATTTTGTCCCACTTTGCCTCCAAGACGGTGCCATTTGGCCTGAACACGTACACCTTGCGCTTGCGATAGTTGAAGCGGATCGGGAAGTGTGTCCAACCGAATGAGTCATTGAACATCGCCCATATCATTAAGGCCCAGAACGGAGTCACGAACGGAATAGAAAAGAGCATCCAGTGCAGGTCGAATTTTGTAGGAATCACGTGCAGCGGTGACGATGACAGAAATAATGAGCCGAACATCGCTACGAAACCGAACCCGATGCCGCTCAAGCAAATAGCAGACATCCATCCGCGGTAGACAAACCAGCGGTCCACACACTCGAGGTAGGTTGAATTCATTCTGACGACGGAAAGGTCGTAGAACGGAGCAACGTCCAGCCCCACCTTTTGGCGAAGTTGATTGGACCGTTCTTCCTCAGTCAGCTTGCGATTGACGCGATACTTCTTTGCAAGAAGTCCCGTGTAGTCCATGCTAGCTCCCCGTCGCAATCGAGAGGTCGCTCATTTCCACTTCCAAGTTTTGATAGCGATCCTTCCTGTCCATCGCCCCCCAGTAGCAGCGCTTGAGCCATTTCCCGATCTTGTCCTCTTCAAGGAATGTAGCAATCACACCAGCGCCAATAAAGACGAGTGTCGCGATAACCACCCTCATTACAGCGTTGCGAGCAGCAAAAACGGCGGCAGCAAGGCCCGATACGGCCGAGATAAATAGCGCAGTGGATAACCCGTAATTCTTTTGCTCCGCCGCCGCTACAGAATTCCTTAGGTCCCAATATGCGCCAATCCCAGCCGCAACAATCCCCATCGCCTTCGACGCAGCATTCGGCACGCTTTTCGCCACCCTCAAAACGGACACGGCCCGCCCTTTCAACAACGTCGAATCCGCCAAATACCCCGTCGCCCGTGCGATGCTGTCGGCCACCGTCGCTCCCATCGCTATCACCGCACTTCTCAGCCTGTCTTGGTTCTCCTGCTTTTCATGGCTCATCGCCCCCGCCAAATCCTGCGACACCTTCTGATGCGCCGCCCACTGGAACAACCCCGCCAGTACGTTACCGAGCATCGGCATCGCCTTACCCGCCTTGGCGCTTATCCCAGGAACGTCGACCCGCTCTCGCCACGCCGATAGATTCAACTTCTCGATCTCATCGGCGGATCGAACCGCCCCAGCGAGCCATTTAGCCTGCTCGCTCTTTTTCAATCCTTCCGGCATTGCCTTGATCGTCTCCTCGTCGATCATCACCAGGAACTTCGTGGACACCATCGCCCTCATCGGCTCCCCGCGAAGTTGCAGCCGCCGCAACGCAAGCGACACCTCCCGCTGCATCGCGTTCTCTCCCATCTTCTTCACGCCCGATGCCTTCAGCAATTGCCGAATCAGCGAGAGCCATTCAACACACGCGTGCTTATTCATCCCGAATCGACTCCATCGGCATCTTCTCCGGATTGTGCGAAGCATCACGCCGATACGGATCAAAGGCATCAACATGGCATTGCGCCTCGATCTCCGCCGGCCACACCGGAATCTTGCTCGTGCGCATCGCAAACCAGCGGCCTAGCGATGCGACGAATAAGAAGGGAGACAGAAATACGGTCAAGGCCTGCAAGATGAGCAGGCAATAGAACGGGATGCCAGCGAACCGGAAACCGTTGTAGCGAAAAAACAGATTCCGTAGGCCGGCCGTGTATGTTTCCCGTTGCCCCACGATGTCTTGGCACCAGTACACGTCGCGATAAACGGAAGCGGGGCCTTCCTCCATGTATCGACGGAAGAACTCCCAGCTACGCCTTAACCTTTGAACTTGTGTCGAATCGCCCGGCAACGCAAAGGTCGCTAGAACAGTCTCACCATCCTTGTCGAGCATGTGGCCTCGGATGTCCCAGTTTTGACTACCGGAAATCCACTGGCAGCGCCCGAGCGTGAAGAATATTTTGTTCCACTTCGCCTTCAAGACGGTTCCGTCCGGCGTAAACACGTACACCATCCGATTGCGATAGTTGAAGCGAATCGGGAAGTGGGTCCAGCGGAAGGACTCTTTCAGCAGCAACCATGACACAAACAACCAATACGGTATGACTATGCCAAAAAAAATGGACAACGCAATGAAATCAATTCCAACCTCAACCAACAAAGGGATAAGGAAAAAAAACACTGGGAATGCGATCCCGATCAGGCACATCGCCGCCATCGACCCGCGATACACGAACCAACGATCAACGCACTCGAGATATGTCGAGTCAATCCTGATGACCGAAAGGTCGTAGAGCGGCGTAACGTCCAATCTCCTTTTCTGGGAGAATTGATTGGATCGTTCTTCATCGGTCAGCTTTCGGCCGACGCGATACTTCCTTGCAAGGAGTCCGGAGTAATCCATGTCAGACCCCGGCCGCGATTGACAGGTCGTTCAGCTCGACTTCGGAGTTCTGATACCGATCACTCTGATCAAGCACACCCCAATAGCAGCGCTTCAGCCACTTGTTTATCCTGTCGTCCTGGAGAAACGTTGCAATCACTCCAGAACCCATGCAAACGAGAGTCAGGACGATTGCCCACACCACCGAGCCTGAGCCTATCAAAAGCGCTGCCACGAACCCTGCAATACCTTGAACGCCCATGACCGCGAACAATAGATAATTGCGCTGTCCGGCCGCGTCGATCGCGTTCTTTAGATCCCAAAACGCACAAATCCCAGCCGCAACAATCCCCAGCAGCTTCGCCCCGTTCCCCATCAATTCTTTCGCTCCCCCGAAGAACGACACGGCCCGCCCTTTCAGCAAAGGTGTATCCGCCAAACGCCCCGTCGCCCGTGCGATGCTGTCAGCCACCGTCGCCCCCATCGCTATCACCGCACTTCTCAACCTGTCCAGGTTCTCCTGCTTCTCACTGCTCATCGCCCCCGCCAAATCCTGCGACACCTTCTGATACGCCGCCCACTGAAACAACCCCGCCAGCACGTTACCGAGAATCGGCATCGCCTTACCCGCCTTGGCGCTCAACCCAGGAACGTCGACCCGCTCTCGCCACGCCGATAGATTCAACTTCTCGATCTCATCGGCGGATCGAACCGCCCCAGCGAGCCATTTCGCCTGCTCGCTCTTTTTCAATCCCTCGGGCATTGCCTTGATCGTCTCTTCATCGATCATCACCAGGAAGCTCGATGACACCGTCGCCTTCATCGGCTCACCGCGAAGTTGCAGCCGCCTCAACGCAAGCGACACCTCCCGCTGCATCGCGTTCTCGCCCATCTTCTTCACACCCGATGCCTTCAGCAATTGTCGAATCAGCGAGGCGCGATAGGCCTTATACGTCCCCGTCAGCGAAACCGGCACCACCGGCCGGCCGCTCACCACGCCACAAGCAACCAGACCGTGGCGAACGGGCCCGTCCACCGCGCTTTGCAGCACTCGCGCAATCGAACCGCCTAGCGTGCCGAGCAAGCCGCTCAATTCGTCGTGCGCCTGCTTCGCGACGCCATCGATCGCGTTGTTAAACCCGCCGAATAAGCCATCCCATCCGATAGCCTCCCATGTCACATCCGGCTGCAAGCTCTGTACGAAGTTCTTGCGGTTGCTCTCCAAATTCAAAACGATGGCGCGAAGCACGATGTTCTTCTCATCGGACATCACCCCGTTAAGCCACTGCACGTACAACTGCGCGCATGGTTCGAACTGCTCTGTGCCCTGAATGCAGGTAGCCACCACACGCGTATAGACCAGCCCCACTTCTGGCGAGGCGCCGTCGTAGTTGTTGTCCAGATAGTGGTGCATCTGCTCGCTTGTCATCCACCTAACGTGGGACTTCGCCAACGGCCAGAGCGTCTCTTCGGTGAAGCGGCCATATTCCTTATCGAATTCCCTTTGCCATTGGCTGCGCGCCTCCTCGTCGTAGTCATGCACATACTTTCTCCACGATTGCGCTGACACGCTGCTTAAATCAGCGGCCGTCGTGGCGGGAAGCCTCGGAGCATTGGCCACATAGGTCATCCGCCCAACGCCGTCCGGCATGAAATGGCCGTCCTCGTCCAATTGATCTCCCGCCGCGATCTCGTTCATCTCCGAACGATCGGACACAGCCCCGCGCAAGCCGAGAATGGCAGTCGACACAGCCAGCTTGCGCGATCGCTCGTCACGAGCCATGAACGTTTGGTGGACCTGCGCCGCCCGCGCGCCGATTTCTCTCGCTATCGCCGTGGGGTCATCGATGACCAGCAGCGCCGCCGGCTGCGGCCCCAATGTGGCGGCCGCGTGCAGCAAGCTGTCCTTGGTCGATGCCCGCGAATGAAACGCCTGCGGCGAGAACGCGAACGTGTCGACCTTAGCCTGAGGCGCGTATTCCGCCACCACCGAGCTCACTCGATCCAACGTCTGCACGTGCGGCCCCTGGTGGATGACCATCCACTTTTGCACATCGAACACGCGCATGTGGCGCTGGCGATACGCCTCGTTCCGGTGGCGTTCGAGTACACGCGGCGTCCACTCCGCCTCGGAATATCCCACCCAGATCCGTCTGGCGTTCTTCGGATCTTTCACCGTGATGCAGGCTGCGATTTCCTTATGCCCTGTCTTGTCGCACGGCTCGCGCCCTGCGGTGTAGGCGCCGCTCATCGCCTGATCCACCGGCATCTTCATCAAATAGCCGTGGTCGGTGATCCAATATTTCTCCCACGCGCCGCGCTCGTCGTACACGTATAGATAACCCTTTCGAAGCGTTCGCGTCGTGTAGCTGGCCGCTGGCCCTTCCAGCGATAGCCGCTTGCCGCCCTCACCGTCAACCGGATACAGATCCTCTGGCAACAGCGGCGCACCCGCATCGGGGTGCATCAGCGCCACGCGAACCGGAAGAATCGCTAGCCCTGTTTTTTCGCAGAACTCGCACTGCTCTAGCGCTGCCGCTTTTGCTCTGGATAGCGCGGTGGTTGAAGACTTTGTGTTCGTCATGATGGTTCACGCTCTCGATTCATTCGCTCAATGTCGGCGATGACGCCGCGCCACTCTCGTTCGGAGAGCGATGCTGTCGCCTGCGCGTAGTGGCCCGGGGTCGCAATCGCGGCGCGCAGAGAAGACGCTAGTTTTGGGTGCCGGCTAAATCCCTCGCCAAGCAGAGCCCCGTGTCGCGCAAATGCGACGCAATCCGACGGATTCGTCAAATCGCACTCTTCCTCAGCGAGCTTCAGCCACTCATTCACTTCTTGGCTACGACGCCACCACTGCTTGAGATCAGATATATCGGGTAACGACGCGAGCACGTCGTTGATCAGTCCGACGTGGGTAAGCGCAACCGACTGAGCCTCGTCGAGCCGATTCCATTCGCCTTCGGGGCGCTCGCTGAACTCCAACTCCCACCACAGGCTTCGAAATGGCACCGACCAACGCTCGACGCCATCGCACAGGGATGCCAGATAAGGAAGCGGTAGAACCCACAGCAAATGAACGAAAACCGAAGGATCCGCAAAACGCAACAGTGCGCGCGAATCGTCCGCCAATGTGATGACCACATGCCGCGCAAGCTGCCGAGCCAACGCATCGGCACTCAGTTCGCTACCGATCAGCATCGCTGGCGCAACCTCGGAGGCGCCTTCAACCGCCAGTTGCTGCCGAACGTGTTGTCGTTGCGCTTCGTCGAGTTGATCGAGTTGCAACACCGCTGGTAGCAAGTGAAGTTCGTTCGGCAGCGAGTCCGGCACAACATCCCGCCACGGCAAATCGGTCTCCCAATCCCGAACGAGAAGCCGATCGACCAAAACATGGGTGCTCGCCGACCAGACATCGGAAAGTGTTTGACTTTGCATGGATACCTCAGGAAAGCGGAACGATCGCAGCGTGTTGGGCCGCCGCTTTCGCGGTACTCAACTCGCAGACACGCAATTCGGGCGCTGGCGGCCCACCGGATGCGCTCTTCGGGCCAGGCATCGCGTGGGTAGCGGCGTATGACTGCCATTGCCCCGGCGTGCCGTTGGTGATACCGGAATCGGTGAGCGTGATGAAGCTCTTTCCGCCACGAAGTGAGAGTTCCTCTTCCGCCCAGATCTCAATCCGGTTCGCGGTCTGCCGAATCTTGATTTTTGCGATCAAATTAATCGCGTCGTTCAGCGCTTCGATGTCGATCGATCCAGCGCCGGCCATGAGCTTGATGCCTGCCTGATAGACGAAGATGCGCAGCTTCTCTTTGATGGTGGCGAACAGCGATCGCCCGGTCGCGATGCCAAGATGCTGCCCCGTCGTCAGCGCAAGATGTTCGCCGCTTGCAATATGCGTACTGCCGGCTGTCGTTGTTTGAATGCCCGCAGGGCTGGAAAAGGTCAGGTACGGTTGCGCCAATTCTGGAAACGGCTCACCCCTCGACTTCGCCCCACCTCGAATCGCATCGTTTTGCGCCTTCAATGCCGCAGTCACCTGGCTTTGATCGCCGTTCGCTTCTTGCGCTTGATTTTGCTGCGCGAGTTCGGCTAGCCGTTCATGGGTATCACGCGCCTCGGTAAGGCGCTGGATCGTGCCGCCCAATTCCTTGACGTCCGCCTGCGGGTTTGTCCGCGCGTCCGTCGTAATGAGCATCCCCAACGCCGATCGCACCACGCCCCACAAGCTTGTCGAGAGTTCGAAACCGCGGCCGCGCGCCTCCCGTCGCCCCGCGTTGCCCGCGATATTCGTGATGTAGCCGAGATTCAACTCTGAGCTGCCTTCGTCGCTGAATAGGGATGCCTGAATCTTCTCGTTGGTGTCGTCGAAGACCAGGCCATTCGAGCGCCCGCCGTCGATCTCCCGGCTGCGAATGGCTGAGAGCGCCTGATTGCTCGGCAGCGCATGCGCGGGCATATTGAACGCATTGACCACGCTGCCGACGATAATTGGCAGGTCCGGATCGCCGTTGATAAACCCGACTTGGACCTCCTGCCCCCGCCTCGGCAGAAAAGTCGCACCGAACTGATTGCCCTGCCAAGGAGCGGCCACGCGCATCCAGCAGCTCGATTGCTCGTTTTGCTTACCCTGCTGATCCCAAGGGAACTGCACCTTCACGCGACCGTACGCATCGGTCCAGATTTCCTTCCCCTCCGGACACGTCACCACCGCACATTCGAGGCCGCCGATCTTTGGCTTTTCGACGGTCCGCAGCAACCGGAACGGTTCATTGCTCGGCTGCAGCGTGAACTCTGTCTCGCAGCGGTACCGCTGGCCGGAACCTGACGATTCACCGACTTCCTCGATCAATAACTTGCTAGCGATCACCGCATACTCTCGGTTCGCCGCATGCTGTGGATAATGCGACAACGTGAATGTCTGTCCGGTAATCAGCCCGCGTAGATTGCCCCTGCCGGACACCCTGACCCCCTGGCACCGAAACGCTTGCATCTGCACGATCGTCAGATATTGCGCTTCGAGCCGCGGATCGTTGTGCTCACCCGATAAACCCGCGGCCCCCGCCTGCGGCTGCGCGTAGTCGCCCCAGGTGAAATGCTCCTGATTCGCCAATCCGGTATCGCGCGGATCTTCGCGCGTAACCGTCAGATCGGCGCGGGGCCATGTGTAGTCGAAGTCGCTGCTCTTCACCGCTCCTGTCGTGAGCTTGTGCAACACCGAGAGTTCGTGAATGTGCTCTTCGTCGATGCGCCGCCCGTTCGGTGGCTCGTAGCGGATCGTCCGGTAGGCCTCGCCGTGACGCTTGAGCGTAGCGATCGAATCGCACAGCACCAGGCGCTGCTTGCCCTCGCTATGTTCGAAGAAATAGAAGATGCCCCACTCTTCCCACAAGCGTTGCAGGAAGGTGTAGTCGCTCTCGTCATGCTGACGCTGAATGTCGCGCTTGGGCCAAGCCTTGTTCGGCCGCGGCGTCGTGAGCCGCTTGTCTACCGGAAACATATACGCGGCGAGCACCACATCGGTGATCTCGATCACCGTCATGTCTTGAAAGATGCGGCGTCCTTGGTTCTTCGTCGCGTGCCACAACCAGGAGCTCAGCGTGAGCACGTACACGATCGTGCGGCCGTCTTCCCGCACGATGCTCGCGCTGCTGACAACACCGGTGATCTCCCGCGTACCCGCACCGATGTTCCCCATTCCAGCGTTACCGCGCAGGCCGGGAATGAAATGCCCCTTGCCCTCAAGCTCGATCGAGACGGTCACCTCCGTGCCGATCAGCTTATTCAAATCGATGTTCGCCGCGATGCTCGGCGAGAACGAAAGCGAATCGGGCGTTTTCAGTTCGAGCCTGTACTCGAACAACTGACCAAGCGCTTCCCCGCCGCTCAGTTTGACGGGCGTGAGGATCGGCTGATCGCCGTACATCGGCAGGGCTGCGCCGGCGATTGACAGGGTACGGCTATGCGGAGGGTTGAACATGTTGGGTTCCGGTTATCGAGGCCATCACTAAGGGCCACGCGCGACGCTCCCGAATTTATTCACAACACGGATGTCAACGGACACAGGAAAATTCTTAATCGTCCAGAAGACGGTCGCGCGCCGTCTCTTCATATTGGCGCGCTACACTGTCACGCCCGACTACCGAAACGCCCATGTTCTCCTCGCTTAACCACCCGCTCAGAGAGCCGCTATCAAAGGAGCTGCACGCTCGCCCGTTTCTTCGAATCGACGGGCCGGCTTCGGTTAGCCACCTCGCCATCTATTCGGAGCAAGACGAAGAGATTCATGGCCGTTTGTTGGCGGCTTTGGCTGACGCGATGGAATTGCCGTCGCCGTCCGCGCAACACAATCACTACGCGGCCAAGAAGGACGACTGGCAAATCAAGTGGGAGAAACACACGGAGTTCTCGACGTTTACGTTCGTGAGAGCCGGAGCGCAGGACCGCCTATTCGGCGCGGCGGCAATGAACGATCTCCCCGCTTCATGGCTCGCGCTATTGCAGGAAAGCGTGTTGGTGGCTGTCCATGCGGAAGTGCTCTCCGGCGCGGAAGCCGCAGCGGCTCGCACGCAGGTGCATGAGCTCTTTCCCGGGCCAGTGCTGGTCGGCAGCAAAGTGCTGAGCGGTGGCGAAATCTATTGCGACTGGCTCGTGCATGAGGATCATTTCTCGCGTTTCCTCGTACTCGATCTGGGCTTCCGCGAATCCCAGGCGGGGCGGCTCATACAGCGCCTATTCGAAATCGAAACGTATCGAATGATGGCGTTGCTCGCGCTGCCCGATGCTCGCCGCCACAGCCAGTTCTTAAGCAAGCTTGACGGCTCGTTATCGGTGCTAATGCGGCGGATGGAGCAACCCGGCCTCGAACATGACGATGCCTACCTGCTGCGCGAACTCACGCGCCTCGCCGGGCAAATCGAAGCGTATGCCGGGCTCGAAACACGATTCAGCGCATCCGAAGCCTACGAGAAGCTCGTTCTGGCTCGCATCGCCGAACTGCGAGAGGAACGCATCGAAGGCTTCCCGACTATCGCGGAATTCATGCAACGCCGGTTGCTGCCGGCCATGCAAACGTGCAGCTCGGTTTGGGCGCGGCATCAGCAGTTCGCCACGCGCGTGGCCCGGGCCGTCGATCTATTGAGAACGCGCGTCAATCTCATGCAGGAAGAGCACACCACGGCATTGCTCGAAGGCATGAACCGCACGGCGCGGACCCAGCTTCGCATGCAGCACGCGGTGGAAGGGCTCTCGGTGGCCGCCATTTCGTATTACGTCCTTAACCTTTCGGGCGCGGCGCTGCGTGCGCTTCATGCGGCGCATCTGCCGCTGGATCCGGAAATGCTGGAAGGCTTACTCATTCTTCCCGTCGTGGCGGCAGTCGTGATTTTCACCGGCAGGATCCGCAAGCTTGGGCATGAAGATGCTCGCTTGAGGTGAATACGGGTGATTTTCGCAGCGCCGACGTACACTCGCGTGCGCCAGCAACGCCGTGCGTCTTCCCCGGTCCGCATATCTAATATTTCTCCTGCGTCCCCATCGACGTACTACGATTTGAAGCATTCGGTCCGTCCATAACAAGAACCGAAGGTGAACTCATTTTGGGGGTAAGTCGATTCGCACCGTCGTGTACTACCGAAACCACGGAAGGAGACACATCATGGCCATGGCAATTCACCCCAGCGTCGACCACGGGATTCAAAAAGGCGCGAGCGATTTCAAGGGCGGAACGCTGCGCTGTTCATGCAGCACCGATCCCGTTGAGGTCCGAGTCGACGCGCAAGTTGCGTTCAACCACGTATGTGGCTGCACCAAGTGCTGGAAGCCTGCGGGGGTGGTGTTCTCGGTGGTCGGCGTCGTTCCACGCGACAAAGTGACCGTGACGGCGCACGGCGAGAAACTGAAGATCGTGGACGAGACGGCGCTGATTCAACGTCACGCTTGCACCGCTTGCGGCACGCATTTGTTTGGACGAATCGAGAACCAGAACCATGCTTTCTACGGCCTCGATTTCATCCACCCCGAATTGTCGAAGGAGACGGGGTGGGAAGGCCCAGGCTTCGCGGCCTTTGTTTCATCGATTATCGAAAGCGGCACACCGCCGTCGAAGATGGCCGAGGTGCGCCAGACACTTCGCGACAAGGGCCTCGAGCCCTATGACTGCCTCAATCCCGCATTGATGGACCTTCTCGCCACGCAGGCAGCCAAAACGAAGGGGACGTATCGCGAGGTGTGAGCTGACGCGAGCGCGCCGACGTGTTCGCTCGCCAAGTACTTCGGCTAGCGCAGCCTCCTTCAATTCACAACCTTCTTGCTTCGGCTCGCCGTGGAAACATTCGGGTAATCGATACCGCAGCACTTCAGCGTCATCGAGAATACAGGCTCGGCTAACTCCAACTGAGTGATGCAGCGCGGCGACGATACGGCTCTGAGACGAACTTTGTTCCTACGTTTGAATGGTTGGTTGGCTTGACGGAGAATTGAAGATGGCAGCAAAAGTGACTGTGGGCGGTCGCACCATAACGCGAGCGGAGGCAGCATCCGCGCTACGGCAAGCGATGGCCGATGACACGTTTAGTCGCCATGTCTTTCCAGGAAAGGGGGCTTTGAGCGCCCTCCGCCTCGGGTCGAGAAGGCCGCGCACACCGGAACAGCGCGTCCGGTTGTGTGAACTCGCGCATCAATTAGCGCGCGACCTTGACACGAGCAAAGTCTCGACAGCGCCAGAATACGCGCCCGACACAAAACGAAACCGGGACCACGCGATACTTCATGCGCTAACCGAAGCACATCAAAACACAGACTACACGATTCAATTGAACGGAAAGCGATATGCGCTTATCAATAAAGGCTACAACAAGTACACATACGCTGAAATTGGCGGTGACACTGGCTGCATTCTAAGGACTTGGGAAAAAGACAAGCCGTGGGTGCCATTAAAAGGCCTCCCGCACATCATGTCGCGCGACGGTGCTGATCTCGGCGCCGTAATCGTGAACTCGCGGAATTTGGTTGGATGGAAAGGGCTCACTCTCGACGAATCGGCGGAGCATGACGCCCAACTCGAACTGTTACGCAAGGGTAAAACCTCGCAAAATCAGAGTGAAGCTCCCGCCTCGATCGACACGGGACCGCCGAAAAATACAGCACCCAGCGCGAGGCAAGGCGCCGAGGCAAAACAGTCGAAGGTCGAAGGAATCACCTCACTTCCTTCAGTCCCGCGAGATGTCCCGGTGTACGCGCATCAACAAGCTGCAAGCCTCAACGAATTTCAGTCAGCGCAGAAGGCGGCATGGCAGGCAGCCCTCAACAATGCGTTGCAGCTGCCTGATCTCCCGGAAAAGGATCGGCGAATCATACAAAATATGCTCGCCGTCGTTACCACTTATCACCCTTCAAACATAGCGGCGGTCCTATCTAGAGCAGCAGGGGTGCGCACAGGCGAAAGCCCATTTATGCGGCGCTTGCGTGATCGTGCAGCCGACATCATGGAAAGCACCACTGAACAGCAGTTGCACGCACTGAGATAAGCGCCGACGCTCTCGCAGTGCTCGCGCGCAGTCCTCCCCGATGTCAAGCCAACTGGCCTTGCATCGCACCAGCCACATGGAATTGTTTTTGTCGTGGCTTGTTTTTAGACCACATGTCACTTACATTGATCGCTTTCCAGCGGAGTGAAATCTGCGAGACCTAAGCACCCCATGAAACTGACCCGCTCGATCTCGACCGTCGAAGTCCACACGGGCGGCGAGCCGTTCCGTATCGTCACGAGTGGCCTGCCGCGTTTGCCGGGCGAGACGATCGTTCAGCGGCGCGCGTGGCTCAAGGAAAACGCCGACCAGATCCGCCGCGCATTGATGTTCGAGCCGCGCGGGCATGCCGATATGTACGGCGGCTACCTCACCGATCCCGTCTCGCCAAACGCCGATTTCGGTGTGATCTTCGTGCATAACGAAGGCTACAGCGATCACTGCGGGCACGGCGTGATCGCACTCGCCACCGCGGCGGTCGAGCTCGGTTGGGTGCAGCGGTCGCAGCCGGAAACGCGCGTCGGGATCGATGCGCCCTGCGGTTTCATCGAAGCATTCGTGAAGTGGGACAGCGAACACGCATCAGGCGTGCGTTTCGTGAATGTGCCGTCCTTCATCTGGAAGCGGGATGTCTCAGTCGAAACGCCATCGTTCGGCTCAGTCACCGGCGACATCGCCTACGGCGGGGCGTTTTATTTTTATGTCGACGGCGCACCGTTCGATCTGCCGATTCGCGAAGCGGCCGTCGAGCAGTTGATCCAATTCGGTGCGGAAGTGAAGATCGCCGCGAACGCGAAATACCCCGTCAGACACCCGGAGATTCCCGAGATCAACCATATCTACGGAACGATCATTGCCAATGCGCCTCGTCATCCGGGCTCGACACAAGCCAACTGCTGCGTGTTCGCGGATCGCGAGGTCGATCGATCGCCCACGGGCTCAGGCACAGGCGGCCGCGTCGCTCAGCTCTATCAGCGAGGGCTATTGAAGATCGGCGAGACACTCGTCAACGAATCGATCGTTGGAACCGTGTTCAAGGGGCGCGTGTTGCAGGAGACAAAGATCGGCGCAATCGACGCCGTCGTTCCCGAGGTGGAAGGCAGTGCGTTTATCTGCGGTTTCGCCAATTGGATCATCGACGAACGCGATCCGTTGGCCTATGGCTTTCTCGTTCGGTGAAAGCGTCGTTTTATCGGGCGCTACGGCGCGTTTCAGTTCGGCGCGATATCGCGTTTGACTCGAAGAAGATGCTGCTCCACGTAAAACGCCGCTGCGTCCGCGTCGCCGCTGACGATCGCTTCATAGATCAATCGATGTTCCGCGACATACAGCCGAATCCGCGCCGGATCGTAAATGCCCTCGTCCTTGAGCCGCTTCCACAGCGATTGGTCCATCGTATCGGCAATCTCGTCGGCCAGCTTCATCAGCAGCACGTCGCCCGTCATCGCCGCCAACTGACGATGAAAGAGCCTATCGGTGTTGTTCCACAACGTTCGCTGTTCGGCGTCGGCCACGTCGGTTAGCGTATCCATCAGCTCGAGATAATGTTCCGCGAGGGGATCACGCTTCTTTTTCGTCGCAGCGCGCCGAGCGATCGCCGGCTCGAGGATCAAACGGACATCGAGCGTGGCCAATGGGCTGTAGTCCGCTTGTGCGAGCGAGCCCGCTTCGTCGCTTCGCTCCCCTGCCTTCGCCAAAATTTCCGGGGCATTCCGAGCGACGTAGGTACCGGAGTTGCGCTTCGTGATCACCAACCCTTCGTTTTGAAGCGCCCCGATCGCCTCGCGCACAGCCGGACGCCCCACGCTAAACAGCGACGCCAATTCCCGCTCCGACGGCAGGCGCGCTTCCGGCAAGAACCGTCCCGCACGAATCTCGGCGCGGATTTTCTCCGAGACCTGCTCATAGATCTGCAGCGGGCGGAAATCGTTGGGGAATTCGAATCGGGCGGAAGCCATGATGCGGGGAAGATCGTAGGGTGGTTTCGAATATACCACCGCACCCTACGTGGACTACAGTGAGACCAACTTTTCGCGCTAAGCTCGCTCGCGTGGCGCTGCGTCGACCCAATGCAAATGGCGACCGCCTTTATTTCAAATGGATGGAGCACCAGAAAGATGCCTAACTATCGTGCATTCGACGCACAATCCACCGCAACGCTTTTGCCCTATCCGGCGCTCGTCGAAACGCTGCGCGCGACGATGGTGGAGTACGCACAGGGCCGCATTATTAGCCCGGAACGGTTAGTCGTCCCCTTACAGGCGGGCGGCGTTATGCTCTCGATGCCATCCAGCGCCGAAGATCTGGCCATCCACAAGTTAGTGAACGTCTGCCCGACCAACAGCGCTCGGCAGCTTCCCACCATCCATGGCCAAGTCGTCGCCTACGATTCGCACACGGGCGAGGCGCTTTTCTCGCTTGACGGGCCTACCGTTACGGGGCGGCGCACCGCCGCTGTCACCGCGCTCGGCATCATGACGCTGCATCCAACGCCCCCGCGGCAGATTCACATCATCGGTACCGGAAAGCAGGCCGCGAATCACGTCGAGGCATTGAGGGCTTTGTTTCCCGATGCGGACATCCTGGTCAGCGGCAGCTCGGAGGCCGGCACGCGGCGCTTTGTCGAATCGCATGCCGCAGTTGCACCGAGATTACAGGCGTGCCTCGGCGCAACGCCCGATACAGCCGATGTCGTGATCGCCGTCACCACGAGCAAAACGCCGGTCTATACCCAACCGCCCAAGACAGGACGTTTGGTGATCGGCGTGGGCGCCTTTACGCCGGAGATGGCTGAAATCGCAAAGCAAACCGTCGACGGCAGCTTCGTCGTCGTCGACGATCCAGCCGGCGCCAAACACGAAGCGGGCGATCTGATTCAAGCAGGAATCGATTGGAGCCGCGTGAGTTCGTTGGCGCAAGCCATCGCTGGTCGAATTCAGCCGCAGACGCCGATCTTTTTCAAGAGCGTCGGCTGCGCCGCTTGGGATCTCGCCGCGTGCCGCGTCGCGCGACAGTTGATCGACTGAGTTCCGTAAGAGCGGATCGATTGTCCGCGTGTCTTTGCGGACGGGAACGCATCGGCACAATGCCTAGAGCCAGCGCATTCGTCGGGCTAGAGGCCTACCTTTCAGACGGCCGAGTTAGACTTCGCCCTATCGCGATCGCGTTGGCGGAAACTGACTCGTGGAAACCTTTGAATGGATCATCGTGCTGCTGCTCGCGGCGGCAGCCCTTGCCGAACTGGCTCGACGGATCGGCGCGCCCTATCCCTCTCTGCTGGCGCTCGGAGGCGTAGGCCTCGCCTTTCTGCCTAACGCCCCGCGATGGACGCTCGATCCGCATTTGGCGCTGACCTTGTTCGTCGCCCCCGTACTGCTCGATGCAGCCTACGATACCTCGCTGCGCGATTTGCGCGCGAATTGGCGGCCTGTCACCGGGCTCGTCATCGCCGCCGTAGGCACGACGGTGGCGGGAGTCGCATTAGCCTGTCACTGGCTCGTCCCCAACATGTCATGGCCCGTCGCGATCGCGCTGGGGGCCATCGTCGCGCCGCCCGATGCCGCGGCGGCAACAGCCGTTCTGCGTCAGGTCCGCTTACCGCACCGTGTGCTGAGCATTCTCGAAGGGGAAAGCCTACTTAACGACGCGAGCGCGCTGTTTGTCTATCGCCTAGCGATGATGACCATCGTGGCCGGCCACCTCAGCGTGACCAACTATCTGCCCGTATTCCTGCTCACCGTTTTCGGAAGCTTGGCGGGCGGCATCGGGCTCGCGTACGTGCTGCGGCCCATCATCACCGCATCGGATCATGTCCCGATCTCGCTCATTCTTCAGTTCGCATCTGCGTTCGGCGTCTGGGTCCTCGCGGAAAAAATCGGCCTATCAGGCATCCTGACGATCGTCGCCTTCGCCATGACCATGGCCCGTGTCGGCGGCCCGCGCATGCCGGCGCGAATGCGCGTGCCGATTTTGTCGGTGTGGGAATCCGCTGTGTTCGTCCTCAACGCACTGGCATTCGTCCTGATCGGTATGCAGCTGCGGCCAATCTGGGAGCGTTTGGGCAGCGGCAGCTCACGCTTCGATTCCATCGTCGTCGCCCTGATCGTGCTCGGCGTCGCAATTGCCACGCGCTTCTTATGGGTGATGGGCTATAGCGCACTCGTCATTCGACAAAACCGCAACAGAGCGCCCAATCAGCGTCAAAAGCGATCTTGGGGCGGCGGCCTCGTCGTATCGTGGGCGGGCATGCGTGGCATCGTGACGCTCGCCGCAGCGTTCGCTGTTCCCGAGACGCTGCCCGACGGCTCGCCGTTTCCCTACCGCGATCTGATCCTGCTATGTGCGTTTGTCGTCGTGCTCGGCACGCTGATGATTCAAGGGCTCACGATGAAAGGCGTCATTCGTCGGCTACGGCTGTCCGACGACGATCCGGTTTCCAAAGAAGTCCGCACTGGCCGGACGCTGATCTACGAGGCCTTGCTCGATTCCGTCGAAGCCGATGATTCGCTGCACGCCAAGCTGTTGCGGAAGGAATATCAGGCGGTGGTCGATCTCAACGCGAGCCCGGACCGCGATCAACCGCTACACGAAGTGCCGGGGGGCCCGCTTAGAAGAAAGGCTATCGATGCGGCACGGCGCAAGGCCATCGAGCTTCGCGATCGTGAAGTCATCGGCGATCAAGCGTATCGCACGCTCGTGCAGGAGCTGGACTGGGCTGAGCTATCCGCGGGCGGCGCCGCATCGGCATAGCCCGTAGGCGAGTAGGCGTACGCCGGTAGTCGCTAGCCGGTTGCGCTGCTCGGATGGGCAGGCAGCGTGAACGCGAATACAGCGCCGTTGGGCTCGTTCGCGCTCGCCCGCAACGCTCCCCCATGGGCCTCGACGATCGAACGGCAGATCGATAGTCCCATGCCCATGCCGGCCGCCTTCGACGTGTAAAACGGCTCGAACAGCCGCTCGACGTCCTCGACATTCATCCCCGGCCCTGAATCGGAGACGGCGACGCACACGCCGCCCGATTCATGCGTACCCGTCCTAATCGCCAGTTCTCGCGCGCCATCGTCGACCGCCGTCATCGCCTCGACCGCATTGATAATCAAATTCAACATCACCTGCTGGAGCGCCACGCGATCGACTTCGACGTAGGGCAGATCGTGAGCGAGCTGTGTCCGCACACGAACCCCATGGTTCGCGATCTCGCTGCGCATGAGGGCGATGACCTCGCCGATCACCTCGTTGATTTGCATCCGCTCCATCGAGGGCGGCGCCTTCTTGACGAGGCCGTGAATCCGGTTCATGACCTCGCTCGCGCGCTTCATATCCTTGCCGATTCGTTCGAACGCCTGTCGAACCTCGTCGAGATTGGGCGGCTGCGCACGTAGCCACAGCAACCCCGCCTGAGCATTGGTGGCGCTCGCTGCGATCGGCTGTTTGATTTCGTGGCTGATGGTCGCCGTGAGCTGGCCCATCGTCATGACACGGTTCGCGTGCGCCAGCGCCATCTGCGCTTCGCCGTAACGTCGCTCGCTCTCGCGCAGCTCCGCTTCCGCACGCTTCTCCTCGGTGATATCGCGCGAGATGCCGAGCAGAAACCGCGGCTCGCCGCGCACGTCGACAATCGGAATCTTCATCGTATGCACGAGGCGCGGCCCGCGACGTGTCTGGACCGACTCTTCGGGAATATCGATCATCTGGCGAGAGCGCAGCACGTCGCGATCCTTCGTCGCAAAGAAATCGGCTTCCCGCGGCGGAAATAGATCGTGGACGGACTTGCCGATGAGCTCTTCCCGCCGGTAGCCGAGCAATTGCTCCCCCGCCTTGTTAAGGCGCACGAAGCGCAACATCGCCGCATCCTTGACGAAGATCGTGTCCGGGATGTTTTCGATGATGCTGTTCAGAAAGTGCTCGCTGGCGCGAGCGGCTTCTTCGGCGCGCTGTCGTTCGGCCACCTCCGCCGTGCGCCCCGATAATGCAGCGCTCAGTTCGGCCGTGCGCTGCACAACGCGCGCCTCGAGCTCGGCGTTGAGTTCCTTCAACGCATCCTCGGCGCGCTTGCGCTGTCGGCGATCTTCGAGAAACTGCTCGACGGCGCGCGCCATATCCGCGATCTCGTCTCGGCCATACACGGCGACACCGCTTTGCGATCCGTCGGCATCGCCTCGCCGCAACGATTGGCTGACTCGGCGCAGCCGCCCTCCGACGTGCCGGCCAAGGAAGACACGGGCAATCAACCAGGCCAGCAGCAGGCTGACCGCCACCTCGCCGACGATCCACGTGCGTGCGCGGTTGGCATCGACGACCAAGCCTTGCACGGCTTTACGGTACTCGCGCGTGGAGTAATCCGATTGCTGCCGCGCCGCTTCCGCCAGCGTACCGGCCTGCTGCCGCAAATCGGCGTCAAGGCTCGCCAATGAAGCGTCGCGCCTCGGCGCAGCGCCGGCCGTGGCGGTCGCTCCCCCAGCGCCGTTCATCAACGTCGTTTCGCGCATCTGCGCTTCGACGTTGACCGTATTGCGGAAGCGCTGACTCGATCGATGCAGCGCCAACGTGTCGGCGCCCACGTCCTCCCGCATCGTCGGCGCCAGCGCTAGGCTATCGACCAAGCGGTCGAACGACGTCAAGCGCTCGATGATATGTCGTTGTGTATCGCGCACGGCCGCCACGGAATCGTCGCTAGCGAGCTGCATCGCCAAGCGTTCGATCAACAGCGTTTGCTGCACCAAATCCTGCGCTTGCTGCAAGCGCGTGAGCCGATCTTCCGATAACTGCCTCAGCGCGTGCGCCGAACCGGTCAACGAATAAATCGTCGTAGCCCCGACGGCCATCACCAACGCGGCCAGGCACGACACCACGAGCGAGAACTGCGCGGCCAGGGATTGAGGGAGCGGGAGTTTCACGGCCGTTGCCAAATGTGGCGATAGATGTCGCGGTAGCCGTTCGCGGGATCGTAAAGCAAACGATCGCCGCCATCCGCGTTGATGTTGCGCGTCGTCACGAGATGTACGGGAAACACATACCCTGTGGGCTGTTCCCCTGCGAATAGCCGGTTCATCTCATCGATCAACTGCCAACCGTGTAAATTCAGCGGTTCGGCCACGGTCGCAATTTGGAACGTGCCGGTTCGGATCCGTAGAAACGCGGATTCGCTGCCGTCACCCGCGGAAAGCATCGCCAAGGCGCCATTCGCCACGCCGGCTTGAGTCAGGACGGGGACGGCGTAATCGAAGTAGATATCGTTGATCGCCAAGGCGTACGTCCAACGCTTGCCATACCGCGCCAACAATGCGCGCGTCTCGGCCGGCATCGATTCCTCGCTCTGCGAGATCGCGACATCACGCATGTCGAGCAACGCGCAGCCGCTGCAACTGCGTATCACAGCGGCCATTTCCTCCGCCTTGTCTCGCGCCACTTGAAAATTCGAATCGGTGAAGATGACGACGCCCGCATGTCCGCTCGATTGCACGATCGCCGCCAGCGCGGTCACGCGTGCGACTTCGAGCGGATCGGTCGAGACGTTCATCGCGACGGGGGTGCCCGGCACCGGGCCCGCCTTGGCCGCCACGTGCCAGCCGACGATCGGAATGCCGCGCTTGGCGAAAGCTTGCAGCCCCGGCAGCAATGTATGCGCGTCGCCGCCGACGATGACGAGCCCATCCGGGCGGCCGGCCAGCGCATTCTCCAACGTTTTGGTCCGCACACCGGGGGCGCCGCCCGAGTCGAAAATTTTCACGGTCCAGCCGATGACCTTGGCCGCCTCCACGATTCCATCGACGACGCCGAGAATCCCGCCGTTACGCAAATCCTCCGCAACGATCGCGATATGTTTCCCGGCTTGGGCGCGCGGCCCGGTGCGCGGCCCGCTCCACGGCGCCGCGCGCTGCTCGGCGGCGTCGACGATCCGCTTCGCCTCGGCCAAGCCGCCTCGCGTCTGGGCAAACGAAGGACTTTCCACAAGGGATGTCGACGAACCTTGCGTCGTCGAAAACCAGGGCATGCACGCCAATGCCCCTACTAAAAGCCAGCCCCTCATGCCCATCCTCGACGGCCCCTGCGGGGTCGATCAATCATCGATTGAAGGCGGATCACCCTACCGCTCTGTGAACACCATACTATCCCAGCGATGGTGCTTGAACGCTCTGCTGCCGCACATTTCTTGGGCGTAGAATGGCTTTCAATGGTCGTATACGCTGGCAATCAACAGACAAATTGCGTCGACTCTCGCGAGCAGCACTTCAATCAATCGATCGAATCAACCGATCGATAGGGACAGAGCAATCGCCGTGGGCGCCCATCCGCGGCATCGCGCCCGTAACGAAGCTTGCCTTCACGCAGTCACGCTCCCTTTCGAAAGGGTCACGGCATGAGCCCGGATTCTTCTCATCAGACACTCACCGGCAACGCACCGGGAAACAAGCTATCGGTCGTCTATGTTGTAGACGATGACGAGGCGATGCGATTGGCGCTGAGCAGCCTGTTTCGCTCGATCGGCCTGCATGTCGAAACGTTCGAATCATCGCAAGCGTTCTTGGCGTTCCCAAAGCACGACGCGCCCGGTTGCCTCGTGCTCGATGTGAGGTTGCGCGGCGAAAGCGGGCTGGCGTTCCAGGACGAGCTGACGAAAAGCGGCATGTGCATGCCGATCGTCTTCATGACGGCGCATGGGGATATCGCCATGACGGCCAAAGCGATGAAGGCCGGCGCTGTCGACTTCTTAGCGAAGCCGTTTCGCGATCAAGACATGTTGGATGCGGTGTCGAGCGCGTTGGCCAAAGACGGCGAACGTCTCGCCGCCGAACGATCGATCGCCTCGCTGCGCAGCGCCTTCGAATCGCTTACTCCACGCGAGCGTGAGGTGCTAGAACTCGTGGTGGCCGGCATGCTGAACAAGCAGGTCGCCTCGGCGCTGAACCTGAGCGAAATCACAGTGAAGATTCATCGCGGGCAGGTGATGAAGAAGATGAACGCGCGCTCGCTGGCCGATCTCGTCAGAAAGGCCGAAGCGCTGCGTGTCAGGCAGCAACCGTCGACGCCCTACCTCATGGCCAACTCAAAGCAACGTTGAGCCAATACTCCATCGCACGCGCATCGAACGGCTTTTCGATGACGGCCAGTACGCCGTTCGAGCCGACCTTTGCGCACAGGGCCGGCGTGGGAAACGCCGTGATGAAAATCGTCGGCGTGACATAGCCCAGTTGCAGCAGACGATCGTGCATCGCTGCACCGGACATGCCCGACATCCGCTCGTCGGAAATCAAGCAGATCGTATCGTCCAGATCCGCGGACGCGAGCAATTCCTCGGCCGATGCGAACAGCCGCGCCTCCCATCCTAATGAACGAACCAGGCTCGCGACGGCGAGACGAATCGCCTCGTCATCGTCGACGATCGAAACCGTTCGGCCGGTAGCCATACGGTGCTCCTCGTTGCGTCGAGCAACGCGGTGCGATCCTGCCCTCGACCGCCGCACGCTCATGAGAGCAGTCTAGGCCGCCGATGGCGGAACCAACACTATACGAACGTATCGGCCGGCACCCTATACGAAAGGATGATTGACTCATGCTGTTGTCCGATACAAACCACCTCTTTGCAGATTTGTGCGCGAGGTGACGTTCTTATATCTTGAATACGTCACAGCCCGTTATCGACGAGGAGGCCATCAGTGAAAACGAACCGTTGGCTTCCGATCGTCGATTCCCATCAACGCGACGGGCGTGGCCGCCTCTCTTCGGAAGCACACATGTCGACCCACACTCAGCGAGGCCGCGCTCGCCTCGATCTCAATCGCCGTAGTTTTGCGATCGTCGTCCTGCGCGGCCGCGGCCGCCCCACTCGCGCGCTTAGGCGCATCGAGCGCATTGGCCGCGTCCCGCTCATGTGTTTGCTTTTTAACGGCCGTGCGGCCGATCGCATCTCCGTGCCGAAAGGCGGAAGTCACCGTTCGTAAATTCAACGGCGTGTATCGCCGTGAAAATTGTTAGGTATCAGCCATGCCGCGCGCCTTGAGTCACTGGATCCATGTTTCCACCCACGCTTACTACGAGTACACCTTCGTACCATCGTTGAACAGAAGCGTATTTCGCAGAACGGTGGATTTGAATCTCATTTGCATTCAATGACATTGCCGCCCGCGCAACGCGACAAACGCCACGCCGGCTGTCCTCTTCATTGGTGAGCCAAAACTTTAGTTACATCTCTTACGGACGCCGATCCTTAAAGCAACATTTTCCTTACTGCGACTCGATATACTTCGCGCCATCATTCAAACGAAAGACGAAAGGTCTGAGATGCAGAAGAAAAACGTCCGCATTGCCGTATCGGCAGCGTTGCTAGCCCTGGCCGCATTCGGTGCGTCGCCGGTCTTTGCCGGCGATTTGAACAATGCGCTTGGCGGCGCAGTCGGGGGAGCGGCTGGCGCAGCGCTCGGCGGCGCGGTAGGCGGCAGCACCGGCTCTGTCATCGGCGGGGCGGTGGGCGGCGGCGCCGGCGGCGCGATTACCTCGAATCGACGCGAGCGCACGGGTGCGATCGTCGGCGGCGCGCTGGGCGGCGGCGCCGGTGCGGCGGCTGGCAACGCGATGGGCGGACGCGCCGGTGGGATCATCGGCGCCGCTGCGGGCGGCGGTGGCGGCGCAGCGCTCGGCGGCCATATCTCGCGCGCCAATTCCTACGCCGACGATTACCGCCCGCATCCGCGCGGGCGGCATCGCCGTCGTCACCATCGCGACTAATTCGCTTTTAGTCGACGGGCGGGTTCGTCCGTTCTCGCATGGCGATGGAGACGGAGAACGCTACACGCTGCCGGCCGAATGATAGGTGACGGCAGCGTAACCGCACGCGCCTTACCGCAAGCCGCCGCTTGCGACGATACGCTCGCCCGTCAACCACCCGGAATCGTCCGACGCCAGGAAAACGACGGCCTTAGCGATATCGTCCGGCTGCCCCACGCGACCGAGCGGGGTCTGTCCGACCACATGCGTTTCCATATCCGAACCGATCACCCCGGCGCTCTTAGCGCCCTCCGTCACGATCATGCCCGGATTGATCGCGTTCACGCGGATCTTTCTCGGCCCGAGTTCGCGGGCGAGTACACCGGTGATTGCATCGACGGCGCCTTTCGTGCCGCTATAAACCGCGCTTTCCGGCGGCGTAATGGTCGTCACGACCGAGCTCACGTTGATGATGCTCGCGCCTTCTTTCAGATGTTTGACCGCCGCTTGCGTGGTCAGCAGCAAGCCGAACACGTTCGTGTCGAACTGCCTGCGGTAATGCTCTTCCGTGATCGCTTCGATGGGCGAGAACTCGTACACACCCGAGTTGTTGACAAGGACATCTAGGCGGCCGAAGGTTTCGATCGCCGTATCGATGATCCCTTGGGCGTCGGCGGCTTTCGCCACGTCGCCGCCTACCGAGACTGCCTTACCACCGGCCGCGGTGATCGCGGCTACCACGGCATCCGCACCCGCCTTGCTGCTGGCGTAATTGACCACAACCGCGGCGCCTTCCGCCGCCAGCGCTTTGGCGATAGCGGCGCCGATGCCTTTCGACGCGCCCGTCACGACAGCCACTTTCCCAGCAAGCTTGCTCATCATGTTTTCCTTTGTGTCAATCGCACGAATAATCGGAACCGGCTTTGCACGCGATGGCGAGCATTCGGCCGGCAACGAGGCGAAATATAGGAGCCGGCGCGATGCGGATAAAGTGGCTTAACGCGAATTGACTGGCGGGATCTTGTGAACAATGGGGTTGCAGATAGCTGACGGCGTAACGCCTCGCGCCGTTGGACCGCTATTTCCACTTCGCCCCGAGCGCCTCCAAACCCGCCTTTTGGAGGTCTTCCGGCGCCATGACTACACGAAACTCGCAGTCGGCGTTGAACGTCAGAAACCATGGCTCGGCAAATGCGGGGATTTGCGATGGCTCCTCAAGGTCGATGATGAGGATCGCCCCGCGCCCTCCGTTTTGCTCCGTAAAATACGCGGCCTCCGGTTTCGCTTCATCCAATATCTTCGCCATCACTTCCGCGATGGCGCCGTCACGGACAAACGTGTTGAACGGCTCGTGGGGGATTCGGATGTTGAGCAGCATGCGCATGGCGCCCTCCCTTGACTTTAGGCTGCGAAAGAACCTTTGAGGGTACGGGATCGCCAGTGCAGCGTGAGTGTGCTGGGCAACACTGCTGAAGGCATTCGGTGAGCGGGCGCCCGGCGAGGCCATGGGCGGGCCGTGACTCAGCACACTGCCGAACGCGACGATAAGGGGTTTCGTCCGCATCCGCAGACGCTGTCCCGGCGGAAGGCAGCCGGAGTCGAACCGACCCGAGGGCGTTTGACGCTCTCATCTGGGTTTGAAGCCCAGCCGCGCCACCGGACGCGGATGCCTTCCATTTGCAGCACGACGCTGTTGCTAGTTAGCGCAACGTATCAATCATCCCCCCTCCTTAAAACCGTTCCTCCACCCGCCCCGCGCCGCGCAACAGATGCGCATCGCGACAGAATCGCGTATATCCCACGCGATCGAAGAATTCCAACACCTGGACCGCACGTTTCCTCCCCAGTCCCGTTGCATCGCGGAAAGCGGCCGCCGTCACCCTTCCTTCGTCGGCCGATGCGACATGTTCCACAACGTGCGCCACTTCACGCATGACGTCGCGGTCGTAGAAAAGATCGCGCACGATCTGATACACCTCGCCTCTTCGTGCCAATTTTCGCAACAACGCGCGCGCGTTGTCCTCAGGGAGGTCGAGCTGCGCGGCGACATCTCTGACCCACGAAGGCTCGACGCCGCCGTCGTGCAGTAATTTCAACACCTGCGGCGCCCATCGTTGCTCCTCATCGGTCAGGGCCACCGAAAAACCGGGCAGATGCAGCCACGCGCCGCTACGCTCGATTTCCCCACGCTCCAACAGTTCGCCCACGCATGCTCGCCAAAGCCCATCGTCCATCTGCGGCGCCGCCATTCGTCGCAAACGCGCGGATTCCACCCCTTGCTCGTCGGCCCACACCTGATGAAAACATCGCAGCGTTTCGACGACGCGCTCGCCGAGCGCCTGCCATCGCCTCCGTTCGATCAACCATTCGTCGCGGACACCGTCGGCCTTGGTCGGAACCACCAACACGCCCTCGGCGCGTTGCATCGAGTCGCGCGCGATACCCAGCCGGCGCTCGAGCATAGAACCATTTACGCCATGAGGCGCGTGGCCGATCAGAGTCTCCATACGCCCTTCATCGAGCCATCGCGACATCGCATCGAGCCACGCCTGCCGCTCCGGGGATGCGCGCTTGCGTGCAGGTCCTACCGGATCGAGTACGCGGCCTCCGCCGACCGTACGCGTCGCAGCCGCATCACGCACGATGAATCGATCGCCGGCGACAGCATGGACCGGCTCGTCGAACACGAGTTGCGCACGGAATGTCATGTCATTGCCGTAGCCCGGTACATCGCCCATCGCAACCATACGCGCCACGCGGTGCATCGTTCCTAAATGAACATGCACGTGAGCTTCCAGACACGGCCGGATCGCGGCGGCGGCGCCGAGCAAGGTCAGTTCGACATCGAGCCGCGCGGAGCCGATGGCGAGCCGCTCGCACACCACCCAATCTCCGCGCGCAATGTCGGCCTTCTTAACGCCGCTCAAATTCAATGCGCATCGATCGCCAGCGTACGCCACATCGGCTTCTCGGTTGTGTGCGTGCAGGCTGCGGACGCGAGCAACCACGTCTCGGTCAGCAATCCGCACTTCATCGCCTACGCGCACCGATCCGCCGAACACCGTCCCCGTCACGATTGTCCCCACGCCCGCCATCGTGAATACGCGATCCACGGCCATCCGAAATAGCCCGTCGCGTGCGCGCACCGGCGTTTGAATCGCGCAAGCGCGCAAATGCGCACTCAGCGCCGCAACGCCGGCATCGCCTATACGCGTCGCGCAAACCTCAAAAATCGGCACGCGGCAAAAGGCGGTATGGTCGAGCAAGGCCGCGATCTCGCCGCGCACCTGCGCGACACGCGCCGGTTCAACGCGTTCGCACTTCGTCAAGGCGACAGCGCCGCGTCGTATCCCGAGCAATCGAACGATTGCAAGATGCTCTCTCGTTTGAGGCATGACGCCGTCGTCAGCTGCAACCACCAGCAACACGTAGTCGATGTTGCACGCGCCCGCCACCATCGTGCGAATGAAACGCTCGTGGCCAGGCACATCGACGAATCCCAACACGCCGCGATCGAACGGCAAGTAGGCGTAGCCCAACTCAATGGATATCCCTCGCGCCTTTTCCTCTTTGAGCCGATCCGTATCGACGCCCGTCAACGCATGAACAAGCGTCGTTTTCCCATGATCGATGTGTCCCGCCGTGCCGACGATCATCGCGCCAGCTCCCTGCACTGCCGCAGAAAGCGGGCTTCGTCCGCCGCTTCCATGCATCGAAGATCCAGCCATAAAGCATCGTCCGCCATGCGCCCAAGCACGGGCCAAGGCCACGACCGCAAACTGGCCTCGAGCGCCATCAACGCGCGGCCGCCACGCTTGCCACTTCCGTTGCGTACCGCAAGCCCGTAGCTAGAGAGTCGATCGATGGGCAATGCGCCACTCCCTATCTGGCTCAACATCGGTTCGACAGTAACCGAGAAGGCGTCGCCCACCGCGGCGCTAAACGCAGGCGCGACCCGTTCGGCGCAAGCCTTGATCGAACTCGGGGCGCGCGTCAGTAATCGCAAGGTCGTCAGCCGCTCGGGCAGAAACTCCGGAGAACGATAGAGTCGCAAAGTGGCTTCAAGCGCCGCGAGCGTCAACTTTCCCGCGCGCACGGCGCGTTTTAAAGGGTGCTTTTTCAGCTTGGCGACGAGTTCCCTTTCACCGACGATGAGCCCCGCCTGCGGACCACCGAGCAACTTGTCCCCGCTGAAGGTCACGACATCCGCACCGGCATCTATCGCTTGCCGTGCAGTCGATTCATGCGGCAAGCCATACTGAGTCAAATCGATCAACGTCCCGCTGCCAAGATCGATCGCGACGGGCACTCCACGGGCGCGCGCTAACCGTGCCAATTCGCTCAACTCCACCGCCTTGACGAACCCGCTAATCGCATAGTTGCTGCAATGAACTTTCATCAGCAATGCGGTACGGGAATCGATCGCGGCCTCGTAATCGGATAGATGCGTGCGGTTCGTCGTGCCGACTTCACGCAGCCGCACGCCGGCGCTTCGCATAATGTCGGGGATCCTGAACGATCCGCCGATTTCGATGAGCTCTCCGCGCGATACGATCACATTCTTCCTGGCGGCTAGCGCCGACAACATCAACAACACGGCAGCCGCGTTGTTATTGACCACCGTCGCGGCCTGCGCCCCCGTCAGCTCGCACAGCAGTTCGGAGACGACCTCGTCTCGATCGCCTCGTCGCCCCGTGGCTAAATCGAACTCTAGATTGACCGGATGCGTCATCGCCTCCACCACGCTGCTCACCGCGGCCTCGGGCAACATCGCCCTTCCGAGGTTCGTGTGCAAGACGGTGCCCGTCAGATTGAACACGGCTTTTAGTCGACTTGCAGCCCCCCGCTCGAGTCGCTGCTTTGCCGTCGAAGCGATGCGCTCGGCATCCGGTACGTCAGCCGGCGCAGCGCACCCGTGCATCGCATGGCGCCAATGAGCGAGCTCTTTTCGCACGGCGTCGAGCGTTCGGGTCCGGCCATATACGTCGATCAGCGAAGCTGTTTCGCCAACGCGCATCACGCGCTCGACCGACGGCAATCGCGCCAGTGATAGGTCGCCAGACTTGACTTGCCCGCACTGCCGACGCGACGGATCTGTTGTGGTTTCGGACATAGCCCCGTGAATCTCCCACCTAATACGCCGCCACGGCTGCGCTCATTCGCTGGACGGCGCTTGCGGCCATAACAACGGATTGGGCGACGCGCGCCGGTAGCCGGCGTCGCTCATCATCAAATCGAGCGTCAGACTCGCGAGATCGTCGGCGAGCGGCTCGATGTCGTAATCCTTCTCTTGATATCCGATCTTGCGATATACGCCGCATGTGTCGCACGATTCGGCCTTGAGCGCGCCATCGCCTCCCTCTATTGCGTGGTAAGCAATCCCCTTAGTCGAATCGCAGTGCGTACACTTGACGCGCACCATGTGCCATTGCGTCGAACAAAGGCCGCATTGAAGGAAGCGATAACCCTGAAACTGTCCGCCAATTCGAACGATGCTCGCCACCGGCATCGTTCCGCACACGGGGCATAAGCCCGGCGTGTCGAGATACGGCACATCGCGGATGTCGAACCGGCACGCCATGTCGGTCCAGACGACCTGCAAGGCGGCCATGACGAACGGGGCCGCCGCCGGGTCGATTTCGCCGAAGCGCAACGCGACGATCGCGTCGGCCGCCCGGTCCAGTTGCGCGTCGCCCGCCGCTCGCAATGTGCTTAATAGCGCACCCAATGGCTGCGCCATCTCGCCCGCCGACGCGATTCGATCGATCAACCGGCGCAGCACGGCGCGCCAAGCAGGATCGCGTTCGCCCTCCATGGCCGGGGCGAGCGGCATCGAATGCGTTTGGGCCCGCTCGACAACGTCCGCCGAAGGCATGCGGCCGGCAAAGGCGGACAGTTCGTCGTGCTGTGCTTGGGCGAGCTTGGACATGAGCAGCAAGTAATCGCCGATGGCGTGGCGCTGCGCCAGGCCGCCCAATCGCGCGGCGCGTTCGGCGAAGACGCTCTCGCGCTGCGGCATCCGCAAGCGCGGGATGGCCGTCTGGTCGAGCGCCTCGATTTCACCGGGCTGCAAAACACGTTGCGTCACGCTATCGCCTCGATCGCAGGATCCGCCGGCGGCGCAACAATGTGCCCCGCACGGTCGATAATCGAGTGGTTCAACTTACCGTTGTATGACAAAAAGCACTGAAGATAAATGTCGGTATACACTGCATCTCGCCGAACCAGCTCGCATTTACGTCATTGTCATGCCGCTATCCGACACCTCCACGTTATCCACCGCACGCCTAACGCTACGTCCGCTTCGCCCTGAAGATGCCGTGCCGCTCTTCGCTATGTATTCGGACGTTGAATTCATGCGGTATTGGTCGTTTCCCGTGATGAAGCGATTCGAGCAGGCCGTCGATTATCTCGCTCGCCGCCTGCAGGGATCGGCCGCCGAATTGGAGGTCGTCTGGGCCATCGAGCTTGCGACTACGCATGAAGCGATCGGCCTAGTTTCGTTGTTCAACGTCGAAATGGCATCGAAGCGCGCCGAAATCGGCTTCGGCTTACAGCGCCCGTTCTGGGGACAAGGCTATATGAGCGAAGCGGCGTGCGCCGTCGTCGCTTGTGCGTTCGACGTCTTGCACCTACGTCGCCTCGAAGCCGATATCGATCCGCGCAACGAAGCATCGGCGCGTCTGCTCGAACGCTTGGGATTCATACGAGAAGGTGTGCTACGGGAGCGGTGGGTCATCGATGGCAGGGTTGCCGATAGTGCGCTATACGGGCTTTTGCAGGCCGATAGGCGATAGGCTCCTCACTTGACGCTTTGCCGAAACCACTTCGCGTGGTGTTTACGCGCCCACCCGAGCGTGACGGTGCCCCGCGTCATGGCGCGTATCGAACCTTTGACCCAGATTGCCGCATAAACATGAACGATGATGCCGACGATCATCGTGAACGCGAAGAACGCATGAACGACCGCCGCCGCACGAATCACGCCTGGCGAAAACGCATCGCCGAAATAGCGCCGCCAAATGACGAGGCCGCTTAAAAGCAATGCCACCACGCAAATCACCATCAAGAAGAACAACACTTTTTGCCCGGCGTTGTAGCGCCCGGCCGCCGGTAGCGCATCCTCTCGTTTGGCGATGACGTCATTGAATCGTCTGAGCCATTGTCGATCGTCGGCATCGATCATGTTGTGCGCCCAGAATCGCCCCGCTAGCAGCGCGAACGAGACGAACAACACGAGGCCGATGAACGGATGCAAGATGCGCGTCCATTGCCCGCCGCCGAATAGCGCCGTAAGCCAGAACATCGACGGATGAAAGAGCGCCAGTCCCGATAGGGCGAGCAGCACGAACGCAATCGCGGTAATCCAATGATGCGAGCGCTCGTTCGGCGTATAGCGTTCGATCGTTTCCGGTTGATCGCTTTTCATGGCCGTTCCTCATGTTGGCTGCGGATGCGCTGAGCTTCATCGCGCGCGGCGGCTTCCTCGTCGTCCGATACCTCGTCGGGCCCGACCCGCGTGTAATGAAAGAAGCCGGCGAGCGCGGCCAGCGCCATCGCGCCGAGTGCGAGCGGCTTCGTGACGCCCTTCCACAGCGAGACAAAAGGACTGATATGCGGATCGTCAGGCAAACCGTGGTATAGCGAAGGCTGATCGGCATGATGCAGCACGTACATGACGTGCGTGCCGCCCACGCCCTTCGGATCGTAAAGGCCCGCATGCTCGAAGCCGCGCGCCTTCAGATCGACGATGCGCTCGTCGGCTTGCGCTTTCATGTCGTCCTTGGCGCCGAACATGATCGCACCGGTCGGGCATGTCTTGACGCATGCCGGCTCTTGCCCCACGGCGACGCGATCCGAACACAGCGTGCATTTATAGGCGCGATTGTCCTTCTTCGAAATGCGCGGCACATCGAACGGGCACGCGCTGATGCAATAGCCGCAGCCGATGCAATTTTCTTCGTGGAAATCGACGATGCCGTTCGTGTACTGAACGATGGCTCCCGGCGAGGGACACGCCTTCAGGCACGCCGGATCCTCGCAGTGCATACAGCCGTCCTTGCGGATCAGCCATTCGAGGCCGCCCGATGGGTTCTCGTATTCGGTGAAGCGCATGACGGTCCACGACTGCGCCGTGAGGTCTGCCGGGTTGTCGTATACGCCGCTCGTTCCGCCGATTTCGTCGCGCAGATCGTTCCACTCCATGCAGGCCGCTTGGCACGCCTTACAGCCGATGCATTTGCTGACGTCGATGAGCTTGGCGACGCCGCCCGTGGAAGGCTCTCTCGCCGAGGGCGGTGTAACGGTCGTAGCGGAGCGCCGTTTGATGTCGAGGGATTGTAAAGCCATGGCCGTCCCCTTACGCTTTTTCTACCTTCACTAGGAAGGACTTGAACTCCGGCGTCTGCGAATTGCCGTCGGCGACTGAGGGCGTCAGCGTATTCGCCAGGTAACCGGGCTTGGCGAGCCCCGTAAAGCCCCAGTGCAAGGGAATGCCGATCATCTGCACCTTCTTTCCCTCGATCGTGAAGGGTTTGATCCGCTTCGTGACGACCGCCACAGCGACGATATAGCCGCGTTTGGACGATACCTTCACACGTTCGCCTTGCTTCACACCGATCTCCCTCGCCAATTCCTCGCCGATTTCGACGAATTGTTCGGGCTGCAAGATCGCGTTCAAGCGCACGTGCTTGGTCCAATAATGAAAGTGCTCGGTCAGGCGATAGGTCGTCGCGATCACGGGGAACTGATCGGCCGCGCCGAACATCGCGCGATCGTCGGCAAACACGCGCGCGGCGGGATTGCTCGTCGCGAGCGGGTTGTTCGGATGCAGCGGGTTGTGCCCCAGTGGATTCTCGAACGGCTCATAGTGCTCGGGGAATGGGCCTTCGGCCATCGCGTCCCGCGCAAAAAACCGCGCAACGCCTTCCGCCAGCATGATGAACGGCCCCATGCCGTTATCCGGCGGTTCGTCGAGCTTGAAATCGGGAACGTCCGCGCCGCTCCAACTGCTGCCGTTCCAAGCGATCAACTTACGCGACGGATCGAGGGGCCTGCCCTTTATGTCGCATGACGCGCGGTTGTAAAGCACGCGCCGGTTCGCCGGCCACGCCCAGGCCCAACCCAGCGTTTGGCCAATACCGGTCGGATCGGCGTTGTCGCGCCGCGCCATTTGATTGCCCGCTTGCGTCCATGCGCCGCAGAAAATCCAACAGCCGCTTGCAGTAGAGCCATCGTCCCGCAGTTGCGCGAAGCCCGCCAATTGCTCGCCCTTCTTGACGAGTACTTTCGTCGAATCTTTCGGATCGGGCAGATCGGCCAACGCGCGACCGTTGTACTCCTGCGCCAGTTCCTCCGGCGTCGGGCTTTCCGGCTTGGCGTAAGGCCATGAAAGGTTGATGATCGGATCGGGGAATTTGCCGCCCTGCACCTTGTAGAGATTGCGAATGCGCAGGAAGAGTCCGCTCATGATTTCGAGGTCGCTGCGCGCCTCGCCAGGCGGCTCGGCCCCTTTCCAGTGCCATTGCAGCACACGGCTCGAACTGACGAGCGAGCCGTTTTCCTCGGCGAAACACGTGGTCGGCAAACGAAAGACTTCGGTTTGGATGCGCGACGGATCGACGTTGTTGTGTTCGCCGTAGTGCTTCCAGAACTCGGACGTTTCGGTCGCCAGCGGATCCATGACAACGAGCCACTTTAGCTTGGCGAGCGCGGCGGCCGTCTTCGCTTTGCTCGGCGCCGCGGCTAACGGGTTGAAGCCCTGCGCAAGGTAACCGTTCATCTTGCCCTGGATCATCAATTCAAGGCCCTGCATCAAGTCGTACGGCTTGTCGAGTTTGGGCAAGTAATCGTAGCCCCAATGGTTATCGGCTGTGGCCGCGTCGCCCCACCACGACTTCATCAGGCTGACGAAGAACGCGCGATAGTTTTTCCAATAGCTCAGCTGATTGGGCCGCAGCGGTTGCAGCGCGCGTTTGGCGATATAGCCGTCGAAATCTTGCTCGGCTTGGCTGGGCAACGTCATATAGCCCGTGAGCAAGTTCGACATCAGACCGAGATCGGTCAACCCTTGGATGTTCGAATGGCCGCGCAGCGCGTTCATGCCGCCGCCCGCCACGCCGATATTGCCGAGCAGCAATTGCACCATCGCGCCGGTGCGAATCATCTGCGAGCCGACCGAATGATGGGTCCATCCGAGCGCATACAAAATCGTCGCGGCGCGGTCGGGCACGGCCGTCGAAGCCAATGCTTCGCACACGCGAACGAACGCGGCGCTCGGCGTGCCGCACACGCGCTCGACGAGTTCCGGCGTGTATCGAGAATAGTGCGCCTTCAACAAGGAATAGACGCATCGAGGATGCTGCAGCGTGGGATCGACCTTGACGAAGCCGTCGTCGCCACGCTCGTAATCCCACGTCGTTTTATCCGGGTAGCCGTGCTTGCCCGTGTCGTAGCCCGAATATATGCCGTCGTCGAACCTGAAATCGTCGCGCACGATAAACGACATGTCCGTGTAGTCGCGCACATAGTCGTGTTGGATCTTGTCATGCGTCAGCAAATAGTTAATGACGCCGCCGAGAAACACGATGTCGGCGCCGGTTCGAATCGGCGTATAAAAATCGGCGACCGAGGCCGTACGCGTGTAGCGCGGATCGACGACGATCAGCTTCGCCTTGCGGTGCGCCTTAGCTTCGATCACCCATTTGAAGCCGCACGGGTGAGCCTCGGCCGAATTGCCGCCCATCACGAGAATCACATCGGCGTTCTTGATGTCGACCCAATGGTTCGTCATCGCACCGCGGCCGAACGTCGGGGCAAGACCTGCCACCGTCGGGCCGTGTCAGACACGCGCCTGATTGTCGAACGCCAGTAAGCCGAGGCTGCGGGCCGTCTTGTGCGTCAGATAGCCGACTTCGTTCGTGCTGGCCGACGCCGCCAACATGCCCGTCGTCAACCAGCGATTGACCTTCAGGCCGTCGTCGGTCGTTTCGACGAAATTGGCATCGCGATCGTCCTTCATCAGCTTGGCGATTCGATCGAGCGCGTCGTCCCACGATATGCGTTGCCAGTGATCGCTGCCCGCCGCCCGGTATTCCGGGTGGGTCAAACGGCTTGGGCTGTGGATGAAATCGATAAGGCTCGCGCCTTTCGGGCACAGCGTGCCGCGGTTGACGGGGTGATCGGGATCGCCTTCGATATGAACGATGCTCGTGCGCACGTTCTTTGCGCTATCGCCGAGGCCGTACATCAAGATGCCGCACCCGACCGAGCAGTAAGGACATGTATTGCGCGTTTCCGTGGTGCGAGCAAGCTTGTATTGCCGCACCTCGGCCAACGCGTCGGCCGAGGAAAAGCCAAGCAGGGCGAGGCTCGATCCGGCTAGGGAAGACGCCGTTACTTTTAGGAACTGGCGTCGCGTGAGCTGCAACATGAGGGTCTCCTCCGCGTTCTTGCGCGCTATGGAGTGCTTAAAAGTGTAGGACGTGGCGCGCCGATTCGCGAATCGGGCGATATTGCATCGCACTATCCGACGAACAGGCATGCCGCCTGCAACAGCGCGAATCAAGCACGTCTCTCCCTCTCAGAGGATCGATCGATGGCTTCATTCTCGTTGAGTCGTTTGCCGAGCGAGGCACGCCGCGAGGGCGCGTGCGCGGTCGATGCAGTGCAGCACTTCGGCGACGATCGCTGCTCGACGATGGCCGCCGGCATCGCGTTCTATTCGGCGTTCTCGCTCGCACCGATGCTCGTCATGGTGATCGCGGTAGCCGGGTGGTTCTTCGGCGCCAACGCGATACGCGGGCAGATCTTTCAAGACGCGCATCTGTTGATCGGCGACGAGGCCGCGGCCGCCGTGCAGATGATCGTCGCCAATGCTCGCTCGCACAGCGGCTCGGGCGGCATGGCCGCGCTCGTTTCGTTCGTCGCGCTCGCGCTCGGCGCGTCGGCCACCTTCGCCTCGCTCAATACGGCGCTCTCAATTGTCTGGCCAGCCGATGCATCGCAGCGCGTCTCGAGCGTAATGGCGCTCGTCAAAGTCAGGCTTATCTCGTTCGGCCTGGTGCTCGGCGTCGCGTTTCTGGCGATCGTCTCGCTCGTACTCGATACGGTCGTCACGTTTATCGGCGAATGGCTCTTGGGCGGAACACCGTTCGTCGTCATCGGCGACATCTTGCAGTTGATCCTCGGCGTGGTTGTCCTCGCGTTCTCGTTCGCCGCACTGCTCAAGTTCCTACCCGATGCGCATGTCGCCTGGCACGACGCGCTCGTCGGCGGCATCGTCGCGGCCTTGCTCTTCACCGCGGGCAAAAAGCTTTTCGCTATTTATCTCGCCCACGCAGGACTCGCCAATGCATTCGGCGCGGCGGGCTCACTCGCCGCGTTATTGATGTGGCTGTATTTTTCAGCGGCGGTGCTGTTACTGGGTGCGGAATACGCGGCAGCGCGAGGACGGCAGCGCCGACAAGCCCATATCGCTACCTTGCGCAATAAGACTGACGATAAGACAGAACATTAGCCGGCACTAAATCGCATAACCATATTCCGGCGCCGTTGTCCACTCGCGGGGCCTGCGCGCCGTCATCGGGCATTACGCCGGGTTTATGGGCGGCGCGCACCGTCATATTGCCGCATGCCCTGCGACGATGCACTTTACGCGCCGCATATAGGGGCTGCGCCCCGTCTTCGTTAAAAACTTGCACACTTGCGTCGCAGTTTTGCGTTTTTTCTAATTCAGCATTTCAAAGGCAGCAATAATCGTTGATGCCATTTTTACGCGCGGTAGCGCAGGCTTGTTTCGTTTTGACGACAGCGCATATTTTTCCACTCTACCTTTCAAGAGCATTGCGCTATTCTCCTCCCCGCAACAGTCTAATAACGCTTCGCGTGGAGAAATGATGAAAAAAATCGCTTTGTCAACCCTCTCGCTCGCTCTGCTGAGCGCCGCCGGTGCAGCTCACGCTCAAAGCAGCGTGACGCTCTACGGCGTGATCGACAACTCGCTCACGTACGTTCATAACGCGTCGGGCAGCCAGAATATGTGGGCGCTCGGCAACGCCAGCGGCGGTGATTTGGCCGGCTCGCGTTGGGGCGTCAAGGGCCAAGAAGATCTCGGCAACGGTCTGTCCGCGATCTTCCAATTGGAAAACGGCTTCGATCCGTCGACCGGCCGTAATGGCCAAGGCAATCGCGAATTCGGCCGCCAAGCCTTCGTTGGCCTGTCGAGCGCCCAATACGGTACGGTCACGCTCGGCCGCCAGTACGACCCGGTGGTCGATCTGGTTCAGGCCATCACGGCTGACAACTACTTCGGCAGCGCGTTCGCCACGCCGGGCGACGTCGACAACTACGACAACAGCTCGCGCACGAGCAACGCCATCAAGTTCCAATCGATCACGTACGCAGGCCTGCAATTCGAAGCCATGTACGCGTTCGGCGGCGTCGCCGGCTCGACCGGCTCGGGCCAAACGTGGTCGCTCGCAGCGGCGTATAACAACGGCCCGCTCGGCCTGGCCGCCGGCTACTTCCGCGCCGATAACACGAACACGCTGACCAACGGCCTGCGCACGGGCTGGACGAGCACGTCCGACGGCACGTTCGACGCCAACATCAACAACTTCTATGCGACGGCGAAGTCGATCGGCATCGCGCGTCTCGCGGCGCAGTACGTGGTTGGCCCGTTCACGCTGGGCGCAAGCTACAGCAACGCGCAGTACAAGGCGGATGCTTTCTCAGGCTTCGGTTCGACCGAGAAGTACAACTCGGGCAGCGGCTTCGTGAACTACCAAGCCACGCCGGCTCTGCTGCTGGGCGCGGGCTACACGTACATGAAGGCGAGCGGCGATACGTCGGCCACGTACCATCAAGCTTCGCTGGGCGCCGACTACTCGCTGTCCAAGCGCACGGACGTGTACCTGGTTGGCGCGTATCAACACGCCAGCGGCAACACGCGCGATCCGGGCACGGGCCTCGTGACGAACGCACAAGCGTCGATCGGCTCGTACGGCTACAACGGCACGAACTCGCAAGAGCTCGTCGCCCTGGGCCTGCGCCACAAGTTCTAAGCGACACGGCCGAGCAATCGGCCGAAGAATCGTTAGCTGTACGTAGTATTGAGCCAGTCGGGCGATGTCCCGGCTGGCTTTTTTATTTGCCCTCCGCATTCCTCGCCTCAGCTCCCCGCCATTCATCGTAAGAAATAGAAAGCAAGCGAAATGCATTCGAAAGGCAGATGTCGCGGGCGCTTCACATACGCATGGTCCAATGCGCCGTTCTTCCGAAAAATAACCACCGTTAGCCACGGTCCCTTGGCTGTCATCTCACCGGGAAAGGATGACACCGTCGATAGGGGGACATGCGCGGCAACGGCAAACTAGGAGTTCGTCCCCATGCTTCGCCGTACGCTAGTTCCCATTGCAGTGGCAGTCGCATCGCTAGGCGCCCTTGCCGCCTGCGGCGGCTCGGATAATTCGCCCAGCACTGCGATGTCCGTGCAAAACCTGACTCAAACCAAAACCCCGATCAAGCACGTCGTGGTGATTTACGGCGAAAACGTCTCGTTCGATCACTACTTCGCTACGTATCCGAATTCGACGAACCCGGCTGGCGAGCCTGCCTTCACGGCGGCTGCCGGCACCCCCACGGTCAACGGTTTGAGCGGCACGCTGCTCACCGCCAATCTGAATTCGACGAATGCGGCGAACGGCGCCGGCGCGACGAATCCGTTCCGTCTCGATCGCTCGCAAGCCGCGACGGCCGACCAGAACCACGCGTACACGGCCGAAGAACAAGCGTATGACAACGGCCTGATGGATCTCTTCCCGAAGTACACGGGTAAAGGATCGAGCGGCGGCGCCGGCGCGTTCGGCACGACGGGCCAAGTGATGGGCTACTACGACGGCAACACCGTGACGGCCCTCTGGAACTACGCGCAAAACTACGCGATGAGCGACAACGCGTTCACCGATACGTACGGCCCGTCGACGCCGGGCGCGCTCGAAGCGATCTCCGGCCAAACGAACGGCATGCAAATCGTGAAATCGTCGCGTAGCTCTTACTACGTGAACGACGGCCAAGGCGGCTTGACGATGATCAACGACGTGGATCCGGGCGCGGACGTCTGCTCGAGCACGACGGATCAAGCAATGATGACGGGCAAGAATATCGGCGATCTGCTCAACGCGCAAAAGATCACGTGGGGCGGCTTCATGGGCGGCTTCAACCTGTCGACGAAGAACGGCAACGGCACGACGGGTTGCGCACGCAGCACGATGTCGAATGTGGTGGGCGCGGCGACGGCCGATTACATCCCGCACCACAACTGGTTCCAGTACTACGCCTCGACGGCGAATCCGCAGCACTTGCGTCCGACTTCGATGGCGGCGGTTGGCTACACGACGGTGCCTAACACCACGACCGTCGATCCGGCCAATCACCAGTACGACAGCGACGATTTCTTCGCGGCAGTGAGCGCCGGCAATTTCCCGTCGGTCAGCTTCTTGAAGGCGCCCGCTTATCAAGACGGCCACGCGGGCTATTCCGATCCGCTCGACGAGCAAGCGTTCGTGACGAAGGTCGTGAACTTCCTGCAGCAGCAGCCCGATTGGCAGAGCACGGCTGTGATCGTCGCTTGGGATGACTCCGACGGTTGGTACGACCATCTCTACGCGACGCCGACGTCCGCCTCGTTCTCGAGCGCCGATCAGTTGAACGGCAACGGTATCTGCGGCACGGGTACGGCGCCGGCCGGTTTGAACGGCAAGCCTGTCAACGGCCGCTGCGGCCCTGGCACGCGGATCCCGTTCCTCGTGATCTCGCCGTACGCGAAGAAGAACTTCGTCGACCATACCGCCATCTCGCAAGCGTCGATCGTCCGCTTCATCGAAGACAACTGGCTTGGCGGCCAGCGCATCGGCGGCGGTTCGTTCGACGCCACGGCGGGCAGCATCAACAACATGTTCGACTTCTCGAGCGCAGCGCGTACGACGCCGCTGTTCCTCGATCCGACGCTCGGCACGCAAGTCAGCACGGCGCCGTAAAGCGTCGAAGCAGCCGAAGTCATATCGGTCGATCGCTTCGCCGCGCTAGCTAACGCCTTTGCGTACGCAAGCGCGGCGCTCGATATCCCACAGCCCGGCGACGGGCTGTGGTCTTTTGTCAGATAGCACCCGACGCTTCCACGTTCTCTTTCCGCACGATGCCACCGCTCGATTCCGCTTTGCCGAACCCGCCCGCCGATAGCGGCCACCCTGTCAAACGCGGCCGCCCTCCCTTTCGCGCGATCGCCGTCGGCATCGCTCTGGCGGCGGTCGGCGCCTGCGTGTGGGCGCTCATTTATCCCGAACATACGCCGGCCGCCGTCGGCGAAATCGTCGAGCAATTGACGGGCGCCAACCCGCACCCGGTCCATCTCGAACGCCCGCCGGTCGCACCGTTGAGCGCGATGGCGCTACTCGGCAAGCAACTCTTTTTCGATCAGAATTTGTCGGCGTCCGGCAAACTCTCGTGCGCGTCGTGTCATAGCCCCGCTCACGCATACGGGCCGCCCAACGCGCTGCCGGTGCAGTTCGGGGGGCCATCCATGTCGTTGCAAGGCGATCGGCCGCCGCCTACGTTGATGTACCTTTATCGGCAGCCGAATTTCAGCATCGGGCCGGAACAAGGCGACGCCGATACGCCGGCCAATTTAGCGCAGGAAGCGGCGCAAGCGGCGAGCTCGGCGCGCGCGCAAAAGAGCGCGGGCACTGCCCCGGCGGCGCCGGCGATGGTGCCTCAAGGCGGGATGTTCTGGGATGGCCGCGCCGATACACTGCAGATCCAGGCGCTCGGGCCGTTGATGAACCCCGTCGAAATGGCGAACGCGAGCGAGGACGACGTGGCGAAAAAGCTTGAAAACAGCGCTTATCGCAAATCGTTCGTCCAGCTTTTTGGGCCCGACATCTTTAAGAATCCGCGGCTGTTGCTATCGGAGGCGATGTTCGCCGTCGCCCGCTATCAAGTCGAAGATCCCTCGTTCCACCCCTACTCGAGCAAATACGATTACTGGCTCGAAGGGCGGGCTCGTTTGACGCAAGCCGAACTGCGCGGCCTGAAGCTGTTCAACGATCCGGCCAAAGCCAATTGCGCCGGCTGCCATCTGTCGCAGCCCTCGCGCGACGGCCTGCCGCCGATGTTCACGGATTACGAGTACGAAGCGTTGGGCGTGCCGCGCAATGCAGCGCTCGCCGTCAATCGCCGCAACGACTATTACGACATGGGCTTATGCGGCCCGCATCGGACGGATCTCGCTCAACAAACGCAGTATTGCGGCATGTTTCTCACGCCGACGCTGCGCAATGCGGCCACCCGTCATGCGTTTTTTCATAACGGGGTGTATCGCTCGCTCGATCAAGTCTTGACGTTCTATAACCTGCGCGACATCGAGCCGGGCAAGATCTACCCGCATGACGGGCGTGGGCATGTCGCGCAATACGACGATCTGCCCACGAAGTATCACGCCAACATCGATAAGGCGGATGCGCCGTTCGATCGCAAGCCCGGCGATGCGCCCTCGATGACGGAAGCGGACATGAAGGACATCATCGCCTTCCTGGAAACGCTCACCGATGGCTACCAGCCGGAGGCAAAAGCGCCTTGAGCGCGGAGCGTTTCGCGGTCAGCGCCTACCTACGCTTACGCTAGGCGAAAAAAACCCCGCGCAGGCATCACGCCTCGCGGGGTTTTGTCTTGCTGCTGCAGCCGATTTACGCGGAAGCGGCGTCTTTCAGCTTCTTCAGCGGACGTGCCTTGATGCGCACGCTGGCCGGCTTGGCCGGGAACCAACGCTCTTCACCCGTGAACGGATCCTTGCCGAAGCGCTTCTTCTTCGCCGGCACGGCTTGCACGACGATCTTCAAGAGGCCCGACAGCGTGAACTCGCCGGCGCCCTTCTTGTGAACCGAACCGAGGATCGTATCTTCGAGCGCCGACAACACTGCCTTGACGGACTTCGGCTCGATAGCCGAACGCTCTGCGAGGTGGGCAGCCAGCGAGGCCTTCGTGAAGGTGTCCTTGATCGGCGACGGAGCGCCGGACGCCTTCACGGCGACCTTCTTAGCCGCGGTTTTCGCGGGAGCTTTCTTAGCAGCGGCTTTTTTCGCCGGAGCGGCGGCAGCCTTTTTCGCAACCTTCTTTGCGGAAGTAACCATGTTTCTCCTACCTGTTGGTCGTTGAACGCACGAAGCGCGTACGGCGTACGCCGCTTCAACGCCGGATTCTACAAGCGCCGCGCGGCTTCATGCATCTGTTTTGTGTTTTCCGAGCGTGTTTACGGGGGTTTTTGTTGCGTGCCGCCGACTATTTCGGCGGAAAGCGGGCCCGTCGTCGATCGTCGGCCCTCGTCGACGACGGGTGCGCAGGGTTTGCACGGGCCGGGGCAACCCGTAGTACCGAGCGTATCGACGCCTGCGTTCGTGTGCTTTTTGTAGGCGCTTTCTCAATATCAAGCCGTGCCGAGCGCAGGATCGCTCATGCTCGGCCGGCCCGTTTCCACATGCCCCGCGAGCGTGCGCGCGAAATGCGGATCGGTATCGACCGTCACGTGCAGGTCGTACCAGGCGTGGTGCGCGCGCAAATCGACGTACAGGTCCGCGCTTTCGCCGCCCGGGACGCGACGCTTCTGGCTCGCGCCGCCGTAAGCATTGACAATCGTGAACTCGCAAGCCGCTTCACCCGCGTTTTGCAGATGCAATTCGATGTTGCCGTTCGCCACGTCGTAAGACTGGGATACTTCCGGCGTGGCGACATTGGCGGTCACGCCCGACGCCGCCACCACGCGACCGGCGAAGCGGCGGGCAAAACCGTTCGGTCCATGCACGGCGTAGTCGTAGGCGCCGTCGAGGTCGAGCGCGAATTCGTCGGTGAGATGCTTGCGCGGCTCGACCGTATACGTACGAGGCGCATCCGGGCTCGCCGTTTTATAGACGTTGAATGCCGCGCCGGCGTGTCCGCTATTGCTGAATTTCAGGCGCAATTTGGACGCGACCGCATCGATTCGGGCACGCACGAAGAGCTCATACGGCAAGGCGCGTGCGGGGCGAACGCCCGGCTCCTGCTTCGGCTTCGCTTGAACGAGCGGCGGCAGCGGCACGTAATCGGGGTGACGTTCCCGATCGGCGGGCGCGTAACCGCTTGTGTTCGGCAGCGTCGGAAGCGCGGCGTTGGGATGGGCGAAATCGAACGCACGCGTCAGATCGCCGCAAATGGCCTTGCGCCAGGCGGTAATGTTCGCTTCGCAGAGATTGCGCCCGTGCCCGAAGCGCCGCTCGATGAAGCGGATGATCGACGTATGGTCGAACGTCTCGGAACACACCCACCCGCCTTTCGACCACGGCGACACCACGAGCATCGGCACGCGTGGCCCAAGGCCGTACGGGCCCGCGGGATAGGTGGCGTTGCCGCCGAAATATTCGTTGGCGGTGTCGACCGTCGATAACCCCGACGCTTTCGACCAAGGCGCGTAGGGCGGCGCCACATGATCGAAGAAGCCGTCGTTCTCGTCGTAGGTGACGAGCAGCGCCGTTTTGCTCCAGACCTCGGGATTCGACGTGAGAATCTGCAGGACCTGATCGACGTACCATGCGCCGTAATTGGCCGGCCAATTGGGATGCTCCGAATAGGCTTCGGGCGCCACGATCCAGGACACTTGCGGCAACGTATCGTTCTGCACGTCGTGTTTGAGGACATCGAAATACCCGCCGCCGACAGCGACGTTGGTGCCCGTTCGCGCCTTGTCGTAAAGCGGGCTGCCCGGCTGCGCATTGCGGTATTGGTTGAAATACAGCAGCGAGTTGTCGCCGTAATTGCCGATGTAGGCGTTTTGGGTCCAGCCCCACGAGCCGGCTGCATTGAGGCCCGCGCCGATGTCTTGATAGATCTTCCACGAAACGCCGGCCGCTTCGAGTACCTCGGGGTACGTCCGCCACGAATAGCCCGCTTCGGCGTTGTCGATCACGGGCCCGCCGCCTTTGCCGTCGTTGCCGACCCAGCCCGTCCACATGTAGTAGCGATTCGGATCGGTCGGCGTCAAGCCCGAGCAATGATAGGCGTCGCAGATCGTAAAGGCGTCGGCGAGCTGGTAGTGAAACGGAATGTCGTCGCGCGTGAGATAGGCCATCGTCGTCGCGCCCTTCGCGGCGATCCATTGATCGTAGCGGCCGCCGTTCCAGGCTATTTGCGTCGTGGTCCAATCGTGCGGCAGATCCTGCAGGAACTGCATGCCCAGATCGGACGCGCTAGGCCGAAACGGCAAGACGTAGCCCGTATCGTTCTGCAGCGGCTGATACCAAACGCTCTTGCCGTTCGGCAAATGGATCGTTTGACGATCGCCGTAGCCTCGCACGCCGCGCAGCGTGCCGAAGTAATGATCGAACGAGCGGTTCTCCTGCATGAGGATCACGATGTGCTCGATATCGTTGATGCTGCGTGTGGCGTCGTTCGCGGGGATCGCGAGCGCGTTGCGGATACCGGCGGGCAATGCGCCCATGGCGGCGGCCGCGCCTGCCGCTTGAGCGGCGGCGCGCAGAAAATCACGGCGGCTTGTCGATGTCATTGGTTTTCGTATTTCCGACGAAGGGATGGAACGAAAGGCGGCCTCGCCTTAGCGCGAGACACGCCGACGCACTACGGCAAAACTAAGCGATACCACGAACCACGTAAGAACCACGAAGGCTTAACGTACTGGGGTGCTCGGCTCAATCGGCGGAATGCATCACGGGCGGCAGCAACGGCCCTTGAGCATCGCGCTCGGGCGCAGGCGCCGGGCTCGCTGTGTCGAACCGTTGCGCGCCCGCGGGCGCCTCGGTGTCCAGCGAACGCGCCCCACGCGTGCCGGGCAGCATCGGAGCCGCGTCGGCCGAGGCTGCGGGCGTCGCGCGATCGTCGTTGCCGCTACATCCCGCCACGAGTATGCACGCGGCGATACCGATCGACGCTGCGAACGGCAACGCAATCGGCATCGCACGAATCCGTCTTGCGACGAACCGCCGCTCCGACAAACGTTTGCTCGCCGAAGCAAGCAGCCCATGCCCGCATCGCTCGATCGACGCCATTGAGCGCTCCATGTTCGAAAGTCTGCACCGGTTCCATTGCATGCGGTACCCATACATCCAATGTGTACTGCGTCGGGAACCATGGCGCACCAGCATAGGAACCCATCATGTCTTGACGATGACGTTCGTAGGGGCGACGACGAGCGCGCGCATCCGTGCTGGCCGGACGCGCGCGCTCGAAGCGCGTAATGCGACGAAGAGGGACGAAGAGGGGACGAAGAAGCGGCGCAGGCGGGCGGGCAGGCCTAAACCGGCGCGCTCGCCCGATAGGCCTTTATGAGGAAGACGGCGCGAGATGGCCCACGTATTCGCGTAGATACGAGTCGAACGCCGTGCCGATCTCCGGGTGACGGAGCGCGAAATCCACGGTCGCTTTCAAGTAGCCGAGCTTGCTGCCGCAATCGAAACGCTCGCCGTAGTACCGGTAGGCGAGCACCTGCTCCTCGGCCAGCAGCGAATGCAGCGCGTCGGTCAGTTGCAATTCGCCCTGTACGGTGGGCTCCAAACGCCGTAGATGCTCGAAAATGCTCGGCATCAACACGTATCGGCCCACGACGCCCAGGTTCGACGGCGCCGTTTCGGGAGACGGCTTCTCGACGATGCCCGACAGCTTGAAGATGTCCTCTTCCCACTCACGGCCTTCGACGACGCCGTACGAGCGGCTATCCTCCCGCTCGATCGATTCGACGCCGATAACGGTGCTGTGATAGTGATTGAAGACATCGATCATCTGTTTCATCACGGGCTGCGAGCCGTGCAACAGATCGTCGGCGAGAATGACGGCGAACGGGCAGTCGGCGACGAGCTTCTCGGCGCACAGCACGGCATGCCCAAGCCCACGCGCAGCAGGTTGCCGCACGTAGAAGCAATCGACATGGCTCGGCTTGATGCCTCGTACGAGTTCGAGCAGCTTCTCTTTGCCGCGCGCTTCGAGCTCGGCCTCGATTTCATACGAGGTGTCGAAGTGATCTTCGATCGCCCGCTTGCTGCGGCCGGTAACGAAGATCAGTTCCGTGATGCCGGCTTCGATCGCCTCTTCCACCGCGTATTGAATCAATGGCTTATCGACGATCGGCAGCATCTCTTTCGGGCTCGCCTTCGTTGCCGGAAGAAACCGTGTGCCTAATCCCGCCACTGGAAAGACTGCTTTGGTGACTTTCAACATCGTTCGTTCCCTTGGGCTAATTGTTATCGCAATAGCGGCGCAAGCCCATCCCAGCTTTGCGCCGCTCGATAAGAGCGATCGGTCGCGATCGCACACTACCAATCAAACCTATGTGCTCTTTATCGTCGGCTGCGCTTTGCGCATTGTTGCCTTTGTTGCCCCGCGCCCACGCGTGAAACGGTCTTCGGTCGGATAGTGGGTGTCTCCGAATTCTGTTAGCGCGCCCCGCGCATCGCCGCTTGCGCGAGGATCGCCGAGACGCTTTCGATCTGCCGCACCGGCCGGCGACCGGCCCGTTTAGCCGGTTCGCCCAACAGCGGGGCTGGCAGCTCTTCGTCGACGACATCGATGCGCAGCGGCGTAGCCTTCATGAAAGCTTCGAAAGCACGCTTGGAGGCCGCGCTGTCGGCAATCGCACGATCGAGCGCGATGCGCGCACACCACTTCAGTGCGAAACGCTGGATGCGTCCTAGCGGATCGACCGCCGTGTGTTGACGCAAATGCCATACCACCGGCCGCCTCGCGAACATGCCGGCCAGCGCGCCGACGAGCATCGCGCGCGGCGAATTGGCATAGATGACATCGACATGGCGAGCCCGCTTCGCCGTTTCGCGCACGAGCGAAACGATGCCCGACAGCGTGCGCGATTTCGGCAAGCTTCTGCCTCCGGCCATGCCTCGCAGCATCGGCGCGTCGAGCACGTCCACGGCGATGCCGGCTTCTTCCAGCGCTAACCGAAGCGGGCCGTCGTCGAATAGCACGACTTCGACCGATTCCTTCAGATGACTGGCGACGTCGAGCAACGAAACTTCCGCCTCTTCAAGCCCCGCGCTTTGATCGAGCGCCAGCACGCGCACGGGAGCGGCGCTCGCCTTTTGGGTCGAACCGGTGCTATCGGCGCCGCCTGCGTCGACTTCGCTATCGAGGCGCGTGGCGCCAGGCAACGCGTGCTCGACGTAGGTCATGAATCGTTCGCGGAACTGAGCAATCGAAAAGCGCTCGGCGTTGGCGCGACAATCGGCTGCCGAAAACCGCTGGGCATTTTGCTCGAATTCGCGCACGGCGGCCACCACAGCGGGAACCGTTTGTTCCGGAAAGAAGAGGCCGGTGGGGTGCGGCTCGCCGAGCGCGCGCACCGTTTCAAGCACCCCGCCCTTGCCGTATGCGATCACCGGCGTGCCGCAGGCCTGCGCTTCCACCGGTGCGATGCCGAAGTCCTCTTCGGCCGCAAAGACAAACGCTTTGGCGCGGCGCATATGGTCATGCAGCACCGAAAACGGCTGGTAGCCGAGGATTTCGACGTTCGGGCCCGCCTTCGCACGAATCGTCGCCATCTCGGGACCGTCGCCGATCACAACGAGGCGCTTGCCCGGCATGCGCGAAAACGCTTCGACGATCAGATCGATCTTCTTGTAAGGCACCATCCGCGATGCCGTCAGATAAAAATCCTCTTTCTGCTCTTGTACGACGAACGATTGGACGTCGACCGGTGGGAAGATGACGTCCGCCTCGCGCTGGTACACCTTGCGGATCCGGCGCGCGATGAAGTGCGAATTGGCCACGAAATGATCGACCGAATTGGCCGTCCGCGTATCCCAATTGCGAATGTAGTGCAGGATCATGCGCGCCACGATCGAGCGCAGGCCGCGCGTCAGGTTCGACTGGGCCAAGTATTGATGCTGTAAGTCCCAGGCGTAGCGGATCGGCGAATGCACGTAGCTGATATGCACCTGATCGGGGCCTGTCAGCACCCCTTTGGCCACCGCGTGGCTGCTCGAAATGACTAAATCGTAGGCGCTCAGATCGAGCTGTTCGATCGCGATCGGCATCAGCGCCAGGTAGGCGCGGTATTTCTTCTTCGCGAGCGGTAGCCGCTGGATGAACGATGTCGTCGCGCGCTTGCCGGATAGAAATTTCCGGTCCTCGACGAAGTCCACGACGCTGAAAATGTCGGCGTTCGGAAAACAGGCAATCATCTGTTCGAGCACGCGTTCCGCACCTGCGTAGGTAACGAGCCAATCGTGAACGATCGCGACGCGAGGCGCACGCGCGAGCGGCGCCCGTTGAGCGGGGCCGTGTGCGTCGCGATCGGGACGGGTATCGAGCGTGGCGGGCGAGTGGGCGAAACTGTGTTGGCTCATGCGCTTCTCCTCTAGGCGCCCTAGCCTACGAACAAACTATTCCGCGTAAACGCTCAAAATATTTCAAAAAAATGCAGAGCCCCGTCGGCGCTTGCTGTGCGGCCGTCCGTTAGTCTCGGACAGACCTTCGCGCGAGGCTTTTTGATCGTTTTTTTTTCGCCGCTCAACGGGCATGCCATGGGAGCTCCGGCGCTCCCGCCGTGGTGGTCGTTTCTACCCATTGCGCGAACTCATCGTCCATCGTCGTCGGCAATTGCTGCATGTACGCCCAGTAAGCGCCGTACTGCCCGGACCGAAACATCGGTAGGATGGCGGCCAAAGTTTCCGGGTGGCGTTCGAACATGAAGCGAGTGGCCATATAGCCCCATCGATAAGCGCGATTGACATAGTCATCCATCGCATAAGTATTGGCGAAGATGTCGTGCAAACGGTACTGTCCCGTTCTCGCCGCATCGATCGATTCTTGATCGTCGTTGCCGCGCGAAATGTATTCGGCAAGCCCTTCGATCCACCACACGTCCGGCTGCTGCGTAGCCGCTGCGAAATCGCCATACATATCGTAGCGGCCGTCGAGATAGTGAACGAATTCGTGTTTGAGGTTCCATACTTCGAACCGCGGCTGCAGCCAGGTCGCCACGAACGCGATGAAGCGCGGTTGGTTCGTCGGCGAAGCGGGATCGCCCTCGAGATACACACCGCCGTTGTCCACGTCATTGCCGAAAAGCACAGGCGAGTAGCGGTGATATTCCTCTCGGTCGGAAAATACGACGACTTCGAGCGTCGTATCGCGATCGTCGGCCACGGGCTGATCGTGCGTGGCGAGCATCGCATGAAAGTATGGCGTTTCTTGGATCAAAGTCGCGCATGCGGTGCGCGCTTGGTCGCGCGTGAGCGATTGCGTTCGCAAGCGCACCATCGAGCCATGGCACCAGTACTGCTTCGAAAGAATCGCCGCCGCCAAGGCCGTTTCGAAGTTGCAAGTCTTGTAAAAACTGCAGTTCGCTTCGTCAAAGGTCTGGACGGCCTGCGCCGCGCTTAGCCAGATCAGGCGATCGGGCCCGGCCATCGTCGAATGCTCGAGCGCGTCGGCCATCATCGAACGAACGAGCGGCAGCAACGCGGGATGCTGCGCGAATCGAAACGCTTCGTTCGCCGCCTGTTCGAGCTGATAGCTCGCGCGCGAGTCCTGCATGAGGCTCGCTTTGTTTGCCGTGACGAAGTGGTAAAGCGCCGTGGCGAACGAAGGATCGCTCTCGATGCGCGGTAATGCATCGGCGCGCGTATGGGCGAAATAGAAGATCGTTAAGAGCCCGGTGAACCCGTAGCCGATGTTGGGATCGTTGAGCAGAAGGGCTGCGCTCGGATGCGCCGGTGTATTCGTCAGCCGGATTACCCATTGTGTCGCGAGATCGAGGTAATTCGCTTCGTCATGCATATCGGTGACCAACAACGCAACCGTGCCCGCAGTGGTCGGCGCCACGCTGTTCGACGCGAATAATGTATCTCCGGCAAAGAGGGCGCCGATCGCGGAACGCAGTGTCGCAAGCACGTCATCGCCGATCGCGTCGATCTCGCCTTCATTCGCGAGCGAATAGGCGGCGCGGAAAAAGACGCTCAGATTGGCTAGCGCGGTATCGGTGGATGCGTAGGCGGCGCCGACGCTGACGTAACGCTGTGCGACGGCAATCAAGTTCGCATGCGAAAAAATCGTTTTGGCGAGCGAGGGAGCCACCGAAAACAGCGGAGTCAAGCAGTCCGCATTGGGCAGGCCCACGAGATAGTCGGCCAGCGCACTGCCTTGGCGGCCGGCCAACGCGGTCGCGTCGCCGCACGATTCGTCATTCGTCGCTTGCCCGTCGGTAGCGATGGAACGGCGTAACTCGGGAGGAATCAGCTCCGGGCGAAGGCGATCGCTCGACGGCAGATGATATTTGCGCTCGGCCTGTGTCGGCGGCAGCGGCGACGGCCGATGCGGCATCGGCAGTTCATGCTTGCGGGCGGAGACCATGCCGACATCCGCGCCGTTCTTGCGGGCGCCGTCGATGTCGCTCACGCGGCCTTGAACCGATGCCGGTGACGATGCCCCCACCCAAGCGCTATTGCCTATGAGTACGGCGATGCATATCCCACGCGCAATCGCTTTCATCCACCCTCCCGTCGAAATGCTGCTCAACCGCACGCACGAGAGGCGCGGCACAGTAAGCAGACGATCCGACTGTAGGAGGACGCTCCCTCTACCAGCAACTAACTAGGGTGATAGCTGATGCGCTTCACTTCCACGGCCTATGGCGATGCACGGTCAACCACGTGTACTCTTTCAACTCGTCGGGGTTTGCCAACCGAGGCCGAGGCTCTTTTGCAACAGCACGAAGTCCTTCAGCAATTGCGCATGGCCCGCAACCACATCTTGCTGGGCCGAAAATTCCGTGCGCTCGGTGTCGAGCAGATCGATGGCCGTCGCGACGCCTGCGGTATAGCGTTGCCGCATCAACGTCGAAGCATGCAGCGCGGAAGCGTCGACTTGCTCGAGCCGCACGATGTGCTCACGCTGATGGCCATAGCGCGACAACGCCGAGTTGGCGTCTTCAAGCGCAGCCAACACAGCATGTTCATAACGTGCGCTCGCTTCGTCTCGCGATGCTTTGGCGGATCGAATGTCGGCTTCCGTCCGCCCAAAATCGAGCACGTTCCATTGCAGATACGGCACGCCGAGCCAAGAGAAGTTAGTTTTCCTAAACAAATGCCCAGGGTCGGCCGCCGTGTAGCCTAGATCGCCGAGCAATGTGATCTTCGGGAAATAGTCGGCCACGTGCTCGCCGATTTGCGCGTTGCTCGACGCGAGCCGGCGTTCGGCCGCGCGAATGTCAGGGCGCTGTCGCAGCAACGCGGCGGGATCGCCGATCTCGATCGTCGACGGCAATACGGGCAACGGCTTGGCCGCCGCGAGGTCCTCATCGAGGGCGCCCGGCGCCCTCCCCGTCAATACCGCCAATCGATCGAGCGATTCGGCGATCTGTTCGTCGAGCGGCACTAGCGCCGCGCGTGTCGTTTCGACCTGGCCGGCGAGACGTTCGACATCCACGTCCGCAGCCGTGCCACCGCTGCGGCGCGCTTGCGTCAAGGTGAGCATGCGCTGCTGGAGATCGGCCGATTGTCGCGCCAGAACGAACCGCTGTTGTTCGTCGCGCAGATCGATATAGGCTTGCGCGACTTCGGCCGCCAACGACACCTGCGTATCGGCAAGATCCGCATCGAGCGCATCGGCCTGCGCCGATGCGGCCTCGATCGAACGACGCGTTCCGCCGAACAGATCGATCTCCCACGATGCGTCGAGACCCGCCGTATAAAGCTGTAAAGGGCCGCGGCCCGATCCGCCGCCGCTGCCGCCGTTACCGTTATTACCGTTGTTGCCCCCTGACGACAGCGAGGACAAATCGGGGCTGCGCATCCGCACGGCCGCGGCATCGGCCGACGCCTTCGGCAGCGCTTTCGCTTGCTGCCCCATCAATTGCGCGCGCGCCTCACGCAAGCGCGCTTGGGCAGCATGAATGTCGGGATTGTGGGCCAGCGCCGCCTCGATCAGCGTATCGAGTTGCGGATCGTTCAACGAGCGCCACCACGTACTCACAGCCGGCCCGCTGGAGACGACTCCCGCAGCGGGTGTCCGCACGAAGCTCGGCGCGCTCAAAGCATCGGCCGCGACCGGTGGCGCGCCCCGGTAATCGGGGCCTACGGTACAAGCTGCCAACACGCACGCTGTGATGGGGGCGCATAAGGCAGTCAGTGATCGAGGGAAACGACGCGTCGACATAATCGGTTTTAAGGAGGTCAATGTCCCGCCGATGACGGGTTGCCCGGCTGAGCAGCCGGCGTTCTGAGCAGCAACGCGAGCGGGATGCAGGCGAGCAGTGCAACGGCGAGCAAATAGAACGTTTCGGAGTACGTCATCACCGCGGCTTGCTGCTGAATTTGCTCGGCCAGTTGCGCGAGCGCCTGCATCTTCGCGTAAGCGATGTCGCCCGTTCGCGTGAGCCAGTTGGCCGCGCTGCCGGCGATCCGCTCCTGGCCGATCAACGAATTGGCCGTCACCGATTCGCGCAACGTGGCCACATGAAACGCATTGCGGCGATCGATCACGACGCCGATCACCGCCAGGCCAACCGAGCCGCCAAGGTTTCGCGCCATGTTGTAGAGCCCCGCCGCATCGCCTGAATCCTCGCGCGAAACGGCGGCCATCGAGGCCTGGTTCAACGGCATCATCGCGAGCATTTGCCCCACGCCGCGCAGTAGCTGAGACCAAACGAAATCGTGGCCCGCGCTCTGCGCCGTCAAGCTCGTATCGAGCAGACAACTGACGGCGAAGCACACGAGCCCGCTGATAACGAGCATCCGGTAATCGACCTTGCCGAGCAAACGCGGCAAGACCGGCATCATCATGAACGCCGGTATGCCCGAGAGCAGCATGATGTCGCCCGATTGCTCGGCGTTATAGCCCGATATCAGGCTGAGGAACTGCGGCACGAGGTAAGCCACGCCGTAAAGCCCTGCACCGACCGCGAACACGATGACGATCACGCTCGCATAGCGCGGATTGCGCAACAGCGAAAGCCGCATGATCGGCTTGCGCGCGACGAACTGCGACACGGCGATGAAGATAAACCCGAGCGCTGCGACCAAGGAAAACATCACGATTTCGCTCGATTCGAACCACTGGTGACGCTGCCCTTCTTCGAGCACAAGCGTGAGCGAGCTCAGCCCGATCGATAGCCCGACAATGCCGATCCAATCCGCGTTGATGAAATCGTGCCAGTGCGGCGGATCGGCCGGCAGGCCTGCGATCAACAACGCAATCAATGCAACGCACACAGGCAGGTTGATAAAGAAGCACCACTTCCACGACACGTTCTCGGCCAGCCAACCGCCGAGCACGGGGCCAAGCAGCGGCCCGAGCAATACGATGAGCCCGAAGATCGTCATGCCGACGGCAAGCTGCGTGCGCGGTAAGCGAGTGCGAATGATGGTTTGCGCGGTGGGGATCATGGCGCCGCCGGTAAAGCCCTGCCCGACGCGGCCGATGATCATCCACTCGAGCGAATGCGAGGCCCCGCACATCATCGAAAACACCATGAACAACGTGGCGTTCGTCAGCAAGAAGTTGCGCAGCCCGAATACGCGCGTGAGCCACGCCGCGAGCGGGATCATCACGATCTCCGACATCAGATAGCCCGTCGAAATCCAGGTGCCTTCGGTGCCTGTCGCGCCAACCGACCCTTGAATTTGCGGCAACGCCGAATTCGTGATCGAGATGTCGAGCGTCGCCATCAGCGCGCCCAACGATCCGGCGGCCACCGCCACCCAATCGACCGCGCTCGCGCGTTCGGGGTGAGCGGGCGCGCCGGCCGCGCTCGCCGGTAACGACGCCTCAGCCATGAGCGCTATCGGCGGCTGTTTGCCGACCGCCCGAGTGCGCGGAACGCGTATCGACGTCGACCGTCACCGATAAACCGGGCAGCAGCGAGCGACGCGTTTGCGGATCGGCATCCACGCGAATGCGCACCGGCACGCGCTGCACGATCTTCGTGAAGTTACCGGTCGCGTTCTCCGGCGGCAGCAGCGCGAATTGGGCGCCGGTGCCAGGCGCGAAGCTATCGACGACGCCATGCAAATCGATGCCGCGCAAGGCATCGACATGCAAGGTGGCCGGCTGGCCCGGGAACATATGGCCGATCTGCGTTTCCTTGAAGTTCGCCGAAAGGTAGAGGCTTTGCACGGGAACGACCGTCAATAGACGCGTCCCGGGCTGGACGTATTGGCCGATTCGCACCGACCGATCGCCGACGCGGCCCGCGATCGGGCTGTAAAGCGTCGTATCGTGAACATCGAGCTGCGCCTGTTGCAAACTCGCGCGCGCCGCTTCCACTTGTGCGCGGGCCTGTGCAATTTGCGCGGCGGTGGCGTCGACTTGAGTCTGCGCCGAACGCACGGCGGCGGTATTGGCAGCGAGCGTGGCGCGCGCTTGATCGCGCGTGCTGACGAGGCTCGCCAAGCGTTCGCTCGTCTCGGCCCCGGTGGCCGCCAGCGGCGCATAGCGGCTGACATCGTCCTGCGCATGGCGGGCCGCGACGCGCGCCACTTCCTCCTGCGCCTGCGCTTGCGCAACCCCGGCCTGCTGCTGCTTGAGATCCGCTTGTGCGCGCGCAAGATCGGCTTCCCGCGCATCGACGGTGGCTTGCGCCTGCGCGAGCGCGGCGTCGTACTGGCGCGTATCGAGCCGAACGAGCGGCGCGCCGACGGCCACGGCCTCGTTGTCATGCACGAATACTTGCGTGACATAGCCGCCAATTTTCGGCGCCACGGTCACGCTGTCGGCTTGCAGATAGGCATCGTCGGTGCTTTCAATGAAGCGCCCAACCGTCCACCAGTGGGCGAACCACGCCACACCCGCGATCAACGCGACGATCAGGAATCCGATCAACCACGCACGATTGCGCGCACGCCTCGGCCGATTGCCGCCGGGCTCTTGCTGCGCATTGGCGTGCGGCCGAGCGTCGATGGTCGTAGACATGTTTTGGAGGTCCTTTTGGTGGTGAAGCGGCCACAATTATTCCAGTTGGAAAAATTGTGTCAAGCGATATATTTTTGACCGGTGTACTATCCGCAGTCGTTTGAAAGGATCGACTCATGAGCGAAACGAAGCGGCTTCGCCGTTCGACTGAAGGCGGATACGCGCGCGGAGACGAGACGCGCCTGCGCATCATTCAGGCTGCGATCGAGCTATTCGGCGAGCATGGATTCGTCGCCGCATCGACGCGCGAGATCGCGGCCCGCGCCGGCGTGAACGCGCCCGCGCTGCAGTACTACTTCGAGAACAAGGAAGGCGTCTACCGGGCGTGCGCCGAGCATCTCGCCGATGAGGTTTGGGAGAAGTTCGAGCCAGTCGTTCGCCATGCTTCGGAAACGCTCGAAGCCACCAGCGACATTGCTCCGTTGATCGAAGCGTTCGTCGCCATTCAAAACGTCATGATCGACAAGGCGCTGACCACGCCGTCCGCCCCCACGCTAAAGCTGTTTTTTGTACGCGAACAGGGCGGACAAGAGCCGGCCATCGCCACGGAGATTTTTCAGAACCGCGTGCGCGGCCCGTTGAATCGCGTCGCGGCGGCGCTGATCGGAAAAATCAGCGGCACGTCGCCGGAAGATCCGGTCACGATTCTGCGTCTGCTGGCGTTGCATGGCCAATTCATGTCGTTTCACATGGCCCCGCGCAGCGTCATGACCTTGCTGGGATGGTCGAAGATCGACGCGGAAAAGATCGAGGTCATGAAGCAGACTATCTTCGCGAATACGCGGGCGCTGTTGCAACTGTGGGCGGTCGAATCCGAGGCCCGCAAGCCCAAGGGTAAGACGAGCAAGGCGAAAGCAAAAGCGCAAGCCGAGGCACGCGAGACGCCACCGCCCGAAACGCCCGCCGAGCGGCGCCGCAAGCGTTGAGGGATGCGGGCCGTACCGCCAGGCGAGCGAACGTCGAAGACGCCGAAGGTGAGGGTTTTCGGGATCGAGGACCTCGGTAGCACGCGCAGCCGCCTGCAGTGGCGCGCCCGGGCATGACGAACAGCGGTTAAGGTGAGGGTTTTCGGGGGCGATCGTTTCGAGGGAAGCGATCGCCGTCGGTCAGCCCCGCCCGCACAACGTGCTTGCATACAACTCGAGCATCTTCGCCGCATCGACTTCGATGCAGACCTCGCATGCGGGGCGATCGTCCCAATCGGGTGCGGGCGCGGCGAACGTCAACGACTTTTGAATCGTGAGCCCCACGGCGATGCCGTCCGTCACCACGCGCACCGGCCCCTTGCGCGTAACGTATAACTGCGGCGCCAGCAGATAGGCGACGGCCGACGAATCATGCACATAGATACCGCCGAGCCCCGCGCTCGTTTGATGAAACGATTCGTAGTGCCGGGAAACGTCCCACACGAAACGCCCGAGCTCTCCCGCTTCGTCTCGCAGTTTGGCCAAGTAATCGGTGGTCATGACGGTGCGCTCCGTCACATCGAGCCCCACGATCGCGACAGGCCAGCCGGCGCCGAAGACGAGATCGGCTGCATCGGGATCGCCGCGCATATTGGCCTCGGCGGCCGGCGTGACGTTACCGTAGGCGCCATACGTCCCAAAAGCGCCGCCCATCACCACGACTTGTTTGACGAGCGAAGCGATCTCAGGATCCTCGTTCAACGCAAGCGCGAGGTTCGTGAGCGGGCCGACAGCGAGCAGCGTCACCTCGTGCGGCAACGCGCGGACGGTATCGATGATGAATCGATGAGCGGTGCGCGCGTCGAGCGCGCTTTGATCGGCCGAACGCAGGCCCGTATTACCGAGGCCATCCTTGCCGTGGATCCAATCGACGGGCGCGGGGGCGGCGCCTCTCAGCGGCGTCGCCGCGCCGCGCGCGACGGGAACGCCAGGCGCGAAACGTCCCGCTAAATAAAGCGCATTACGCGTGGTCGTCTCAATCGTGGAATTGCCGAATACGCTCGTGACGCCGAGCAATTCGATCTGCGGATGGAGCGTTTGAAAAACGAACGCCATGGCGTCGTCGACGCCGGGATCGGTATCGTAAATGACTTTATGCATGGCTCAGAGATAGAAAGCGTCCGGTAATTGCTCGCGCGCCGTGGTATCGCGCGACTCGCCGCGTAAATTGCCGAGCCGAATCGTGAGTTCCGGCCCGCCCAGTTCGATGATGACCTGACGGCACGCGCCGCACGGAGAAATCGGCCCATCGGTATCGCCGATCACGGCGAGCGCGGCAAAATCGTCGCGCCCGCAACCGGCCGCAATTGCACTGAAGAACGCCGTACGCTCCGCGCAGTTGCACAAGCCATAGGAGGCATTCTCGACATTGCAGCCGGCGAACACGCGGCCATCCTTCGTCAGCAACGCCGCTCCCACCTTGAATTTGGAATACGGCGCATAGGCGCGTTCGCGCGCGGCCTTTGCGCTTTCAAGCAATGCGTCCAATGTCATGCGGACCTCTTCGGCTGGATAAAGCCGCCAATTAGTGAAAGTTCAAGAACATGCCGGCGATCGTCGCGCTCATCAGATTCGAGAGCGTGCCGGCCAGCACGACGCGTAGCCCGAAACGCGCCACTTCAGAACGGCGCTCGGGCGCGACGGCGCTAAAGCCGCCCGTCAACACGGCGATCGAGGCGAAATTCGCGAAGCCGCATAAAGCGAACGACAAGATCGCCAGCGTGCGCGGCGTCAACACGGGAAGCCCGGCCGCCGCGACGCTCGCCGCGCCCTTGAGATAGGGCGAAAGAGACGCGTAAGCGACAAACTCGTTAAGGATGATCTTTTGCCCGAGGAAATTCCCCGCCACCATGGCTTCGCTCCAGGGCACGCCGATCAGATAGGCGAGCGGCGCGAATACGGCGCCGAGGATCGACTGCATCGTGAGTTGCGGATGACCGAACCAACCGCCGATGCCGCCCACTAAACCATTTAGGAGTGCGATCAATCCGACGAACGCGATCAACATCGCACCGACCATCACGGCGATTTTGAGCCCAACCGCCGCCCCCGAGCTTGCGGCTTCGATCACATTGGCCGGGCGCCGCTCGTCGAAGCTGAGCTGATCGAGCCGCACCCGGCTCGCCTCCGTCGTGGGATGGCTGATCTTCGCGAACAGCAATCCCCCGGGCACCGCCATGAAAGACGCCGCGAGCAAGTATTGCATCGGCACGCCGAGCCCCGCATAGCCGGCCAACACCGAACCCGCGACGGCGGCCATGCCGCTCGACATCACGGCGAACAGCTCGGCGCCCGTCATGTCGCGTGCAAACGGCTTGACCACGGCCGGCATTTCGCTTTGCCCAAGAAAGATCGTGGTGACCGCCGAAAAGGACTCGAGCTTCGAGACGCCGAGCAGCCGCTGGAATACGGTGCCGAGGACGATCACGATCCAGCGCATGACGCCGACGTAATAGAGCACCGAAATCAAGGCCGTGACGAAGATAATGGCGGGCAGTACGCGTACGGCGAACACGAAGCCGCCGTCGCCAAACAACGCGAACATCTTCGATTGAACGAGACCGCCGAATAAAAACGCGATCCCCGCATTGCCATAATCGAGAACGTGATTAACGCCGGCCGCCATAGCGGCGAGCACGACTTTACCGAACGGTACGAAGAGCACGAATGCGCCGATGGCGACCTGTGCGAGCAACGCGGTGATAACAGTGCGCGGCCGAATGGCGCGACGGTTCGTTGAAAAAATAAAAGCGATGACCAGTAGCGCTGCTATTCCGAGCAGATTGCGCGCGATTGAAGCCATATGTCTCTCAGATTTGGAATTATTTTTTGATGATGAAGCGGCGGCAAGGCTGAACCAAGCCGAAGCCGCAGCCGTAGCCGTGGCCGAACGAAAAGCGCAAGCGCGACTTTCGTTCGGCCCGGCAGCGCCGATAGGCGCAAGTTACTGCTCGATAAGAAACCGCTCGCGCCGCTTGCCGAGCCAGGCCGGCGCCCGCCCTCGACCGCTCCAGGTTGCACCCGTCTTCGGATCGCGGTACTTCGGGGGCAATCCACCGGTTTTGCGCGACGTCGCACGTTTGCTCGAAAAACCGAGCTCTTCGGCGGTAATGCCGTACTCCGCGATCTGTTGTTTGATTTGCTCGATGGTGCTAGCGACCTCCTTTTCGCGGGCCGCTTGCATTTGAGCTTGCACTTTCGCTAGTTGCTCGGTCAACTGCTTGTACGTCGGCATAGAAATTTGCCTCCTTGTTTGAATGACTCGATCGAGTGACGGTAAAAGCTCCTCTGACTGCCCTTTCGCGCAAAAGTGCAATCGCTCGCGCTCCGTTGCGACAGCAAACCACGGACCTCGGCGATGCCCGGCCGCTGCGCGAGGCAGCCTAGAGGCGATTAATGCTCCAATTTATTTCGTCTTGCAAGCAAACAGTAATTTGTTGACGCCATCCGCAGTGGATTGCTCGATGACATCGATGTCGCCTTGGCAGATGCCGCGCGCGTGATCCGTGCAGTTTTCCCAGGGGCCCGCGGCCGAACACTGAACGGCTGTTGTCGGCCGCCCGTCACTCGTGAAGAGCGGCGCACTGGTAGCGCATCCCGTTAAAGCGGCGGCGCAAAGCGATGCAGCGGCCACGGCGCGCAGCGACACGCGCTTGCCCGATTGAAAGAAAGACTTGCCTTGCATTGAACGAACTCCTTTGGCCTGACATTCTTTTTCGAATGGCCGGAGTATGCCATGGCATGAAGCGCACGCCACGGCGGCGATGCGTCATGACGAGCGCATTGATCGAACTTCTAGAAAAATCTCGCGAATCGGCTCAAAGAGCGATATCCAAGGCCGCAATCTTCTTATAAAGCGTGGCCCGCCCCATCCCGATCCGCGCCGCCGCTTCCGCTACGCGGCCGCCCGTCGCCCGCAATGCGTCGAGCAAGAAACGTCGCTCGAAATCGGCCATCGCTTGCGCATGCGAATCGACTACGCTGGGTTGGGCACGCGGCTTTGTTTGGTTTTGCTCGCGCGCATCGGCGAAAGCCGGCGCCGGTAGCGCGGCGGCGTCGATAAACGGCGCGAGCGTGCGTGCATCGATACGCTCGCTATCGCACAGCATGACCGCGCGTTCGAGCGTATTGCGCAGCTCGCGGACGTTGCCGGGCCAATCATGGGCCGCCAATAGACGCAACGCGTCGTCTTGCAACTCGAAGTGACGCCCGTGACCGCCGCGGCTCGGTGTCGCCAAATCCTCCAAGATCGAGTAGGCCAAGGCCTCGACATCCGAGCGGCGCGCCCGCAACGGCGGCGCATGAATCGTCAACACATTGAGCCGATAAAACAAATCGGCGCGAAAGCGGCCGGCGACGACGAGCGCCGGCAAATCGGCCGAGGTGGCGGCGATGATGCGCACGTCGGTCCGTACGATTCGATTCGAACCCAACGGCTCGAATTCCTGATCTTGAAGGACACGCAGCAATTTGCCTTGCAACGGCAACGGCATATCGCCGATTTCATCGAGAAACAACGTGCCGTCGTTGGCCAGTTCGAACTTGCCGATCCTTCCGCGCCGCTCGGCGCCCGTATAGGCGCCCGGCGCCGCTCCGAAGAACTCGACCTCGAGCAGCGTATCGGGAATAGCGGCTACGTTGACAGTGACGAGCGGGCCTTTCGCACGCGCCGATGTCCCATGAATCGCATGGGCGAGTAATTCCTTGCCGGTACCTGTTTCGCCAAGCAGCAATACCGGCGAATCGACACTGGCCGCGCGCCGCGCCTGGCGTTTGACTTCGAGGCTAGCCGCACTCGTGCCGATAAAACTCGCCAGCGTGTACTTCGCGCGCCGAGCCTGCGCCAGCGATTGACGCGCGGCGATCAATTCCTCCTGCACGCGCGAATAGTGCGAAAAAAGCGGCGTCAGCGATTTCATCTCGTCGAACAAGGCGAAGCCCACCGCGCCGACTGTCTTCCCTGCTTCGTCCTTCAGCGGTAGACGCGTGACGACTAACGGCTCGCGCCCGTTTTCCAGCACGTCGAGCAAAATCGGTTTGCCCGTCTGCACGACCTCGCGCATCAGGCTATTGGGAATGACCGTTTCGCAGTCGAGCCCGATCGCCTGGTGCGTATCGGTAAAGCCGAAGCGGGCGGCATAGCGTTCGTTGATCCAGACGATGCGCGCGTCGGCATCGACGATCAGCGTGCCTTCGCTGAAATTCTCGAACGTCTTGAATAGCGAATCCATCGCGCGACGCAAGATCGCGCTGTAATCGGCCGGCACGCCGATAAGATCCGTGATCATCTGCTCGGTTCCCATGTCGCCATTTTGTATCGGGTGTGGCCGCGCCACTCGCTGCGCCCGCCGCGCGTTCGGCTGCTTCGGATGCGGAGAAATGAACAGCTCGGCCCATGATTCTCGAATCGGCGACAGCATATCTCAAAACAGAGACGCGACCAAGATACGGCCATGACAATATCTTCACCGACCAACTCGGCCTCCTAACGACCCGAAAATCTCCATATAGAGACAACGATCGGGCCACTGCCGTCGCTTGCCCCTCCAAACGGACAGGCATCGCTCGCACCGCAAGCATGGACGGGCGGTGGCACGGAAACTGCCTTGTCGGCTGCCGGCATTTTCCTGTGCGCTAGCTAGCGCCCACAATCACAACACGGAGACCCGATGTCGTTCGTCATCGTTCTTGCCGCATTGGCGTTCTTGATGTTCGCCGCTTATCGTGGCTACAGCGTCATTTTGTTCGCGCCTATCGCCGCCCTCGCCGCGGTGCTGTTGACCGACCCCGCCGCTGTCGCCCCGGTGTTTACGGGCATCTTCATGGAGAAGATGGTCGGCTTCGTCAAACTGTATTTCCCCGTCTTTTTGCTCGGCGCCGTATTCGGCAAAGTGATCGAACTCGCGGGTTTTTCGGAAGCGATCGTGGCGGCCGCCATCCGCTATATCGGGCGCGGCCGTGCGAATGCGGTTATCGTCGCCGTGTGCGCGTTATTGACGTATGGCGGCGTCTCGCTGTTCGTGGTCGTGTTCGCCGTTTATCCATTTGCGGCGGAGCTCTATCGGCAAAGCAATATTCCGAAGCGTCTGATGCCGGGCGCCATCGCACTCGGCGCCTTCTCGTTCACGATGGATTCGCTGCCGGGAACCCCGCAAATTCAAAACATCATTCCGAGCGCGTTCTTTAAAACGACGGGTTGGGCCGCGCCTGCGCTGGGCACGATCGGCTCGCTCTTCATCATTGTGGTCGGCCTCACGTATTTGGAATGGCGCCGCCGTTCCGCGCTTGCACGGGGCGAGGGATACGGCACGGCGCTCGTGAACGAACCCGAGCATGTCGGCACGGCCGCGCTGCCGAACCCGCTGTTGGCGATTGCGCCGCTCGTCCTTGTCGGCGTGGCGAACTTTGCGCTTACCAAGCTGATCCCGCAGTGGTACGGCGCCGGTACGTACACCGTGCCGCCCGATGTATTGCCGGGGGTACATACGCCGCTATCGGCGACGATCAAGACGGTTGTCGCCGTGTGGTCGGTCGAAGGTGCGCTGATCGCCGGCATTGTGCTCGTCGTTTTGACGGCGTTCAACCGCGTGCGGGAGCGGTTCGCCGTGGGCACGAAGGGCGCTGTCGCGGGGGCGTTGCTTGCTTCGATGAACACCGCTTCGGAATACGGCTTCGGCGGCGTGATTGCGGCGTTGCCCGGCTTTCTCGTGGTGGGCGGTGCGTTGAAGTCGATTCCGAATCCGCTCGTCAATGCGGCTGTCTCGGTGAGTTCGCTCGCCGGCATTACGGGGTCTGCATCGGGCGGGATGAGTATTGCGCTGGCGGCGATGTCGGATTGGTTCGTGAAGAACGCGAATGCCGCGCATATTCCGCTGGAGGTGCTGCATCGCGTGGTGGCGATGGCGAGCGGCGGCATGGATACGCTGCCGCACAACGGCGCGGTGATTACGCTACTGGCCGTGACCGGGCTCACGCATAAGGAGTCCTATCGCGACATTTTTGCCGTGACGATGATCAAGACGCTGGCTGTGTTCTTTGTGATCGGCGTTTATTACGCGACGGGGATTGTTTGAGGGGGTGAGAGGCTCAGTGCTCGAATGGACGGTCATCGGTACACCACCCACAACGGCCACTTGCCGTAGCATAAGCAACCGGTCTTATTCCAATCCGTATGGGAGGAATCGATGTCCATCACGCAAAGCAAGGTGTTTCTCATCACCGGCGTCAGCTCGGGATTCGGGCGCGCGCTCGCGCAGGCGGCGCTCGCGGACGGCCACCGCGTGGTCGGTACGCTGCGCGATCAAACCGCGCTCGGCGAATTCGAACTGCTTGGCCCCGGTCGGGCCATCGGCAAATTGCTCGATGTGACACACACCGATGCGATCGCCGACGCCGTCGCCGATATCGAGGGCAAGGTCGGCCCGATCGATGTGCTCGTCAACAACGCGGGCTACGGCTACGAAGGCATTCTCGAAGAAACGACGCTCGACGAGTGGCGCAAGCAGTTCGATGTCAACGTGTTCGGCGCCGTGGCGATGATTCAGGCCGTACTGCCCTACATGCGCCGGCGCAAACGCGGCCACATCCTCAACATCACGTCGATGGGCGGGTATGTGACCTTTCCCGGCATCAGCGCCTATAACGGCACGAAGTTTGCACTTGAAGGCATCTCCGACGGCCTCGCCAAGGAGGTGAAGGAGCTCGGCATCAAGGTCACAGCCGTCGCCCCCGGCGCCTTCCGCACCGATTGGGCCGGGCGTTCGATGGTGCGTGCGCAGCGCTCAATCTCCGATTACGACGCCACGTTCGAGCCCGTTCGCGCACGCCGCCAGGCGATCAGCGGCAAACAACCGGGCGATCCGGCAAAAGCTGCCCGCGCCATGCTTGATATCATCGCCGCGAGCGATCCGCCCGTTCACCTCCTGCTAGGCAACGACGCGGTCAAGCTCGTCAACGAAAAGCTCGATGCGCTGCGCGCGGAACTGCGAGCGTGGGAATCGTTGTCGACGTCGACCGATTTTTCTTCGTGAATGTCTTCGTGAACGGCCGTTCGGTATGGTAGGCCGCCCTAGCCCACGCCTGGACGAGCCCAAGGCGCGTTAAGGCCGAATACCGAACATGCCGTGCCAGAGCGTGCTGAACAAGCCGGCGTGCGGGTTGTCCGATGCAGCAGGTTCATCCGGCCTCAGTTCGCGCAAGGGCTCGGCTTGCTGCCGAGAGGCGCATAACGCCGCCACCCCGTCAGCGATACGCGCGGCCAACGCCTCATCGCAGCCCCGGCCGAGCAACACACCGAAGACGACATCGCGATTGTGACCACGTTCGCCGTAGCGCATCGCCTGCGCTATGTAGTGCTCGTAGCGCTCGCGCTCGGCTTTGGCTTCGCGCTCGGCGCGTGCGCGCGCGGCCCGCGCCTTGCGCGCCTCGCGCCGGCGCAGTTTGCCCATTTCCTCCGCGTACACGGCGTCGTACACCTTTCGCTGCGCCGGATCGGACAGGATGGCGTACGCCTGTTTGATTTCCTGAAAGGCATCGTGGGCGGCCGCTTCCCGGCCTTGATTCCGATCGGGATGCGCGCGCATGGCGGCCCTTCGATAGGCCCGCTTGATCTCATCGTCCGAGGCGTCCTCATGCACGCCCAGGGTGTCGTACAACGTCACCATATCTCGTGGAAGGGGGGAGGTTGCCGGGCCGTCGATCGTATCACTTCATCTGATTCTTAACCTAAAGGGCTTGATTTCAGCGAGCGCTTCGATTTGAATGACGAAGCTTCGAGATCATTGCCGCGCATTGAGAGCTGCGCGGTAGGCCGAACCTTAGCCAGGCACAAGCGAAACGTTTCTTCCCAAAGGCGTCATCCGAGGAAAGAAACATCGTGCTTGACAGGTTTCGACGCGAAAACACATAACTTCCACTATAGAAGCGGGCCTCTAAATGAGCGAAAAAAAGAAAGCGTTGATCGAAACAGCGACTCGTCTATTTTCACAGTTCGGTTTTCACGCCGTCGGCATCGATCGCATCATCGCCGAATCGCGCGTCGCCAAAATGACGATGTACAAGCATTTCCCGTCCAAGACACGTCTCGTCGTCGAGGTATTGAACGAGCAAGGCGCGGCGTTGGCGGCCGGCATCGCCGCGGCCGTGGCGGCGCACACGGACGCACTGGATAAGCTGCATGCCATTTTTCAGTGGCATGACGCCTGGTTCCGCTCCGAGAACTTCACGGGCAACATGCTGATCCACGCCGCCGCGGAATTCCATGCCGAGGAAAACGAGATCCTCGCCGCTTCGGAAGCGCAGCGCGGCGCGTTCGTGCATTCGCTGCAGCGCATTCTGAGCGAACGCTTCGACGACGAAACGTCGGCGCGGCTTGCTCAGCGCTGTGCGCTCTTGATCGACGGCGCTACGCTTGCGCGTCAGCTGAGCGGGCGCGTCGACGCCGCTCGCGACGCGTGGGAAATGGCCCAAGCGCTGCTCGACACCGAGCGCATGCACGTCGCTTAAGCGCCGGGCTCGTCGGCGTTCGCGCCGGCGGCCAGCGGACGTGAAAAATCGGGAGCGTCAACCCCCAGCGCCCCCGGTGTGGCGCTTTGTGTTCGCGTACTTTTAAAAGGCGCGGGGGCTAGCGAAGTTCGCGATACACTCAGCGGCATGAAATGGGTAAGGGGCACGCGCGCCCGCCACACGGGCGTATGCGGTGTCGGCGACAGACATAAGCCTCTGTAAGCCCGTACAATCGCTTCAACCACGACTCGAGGAAACGTTCGATGCGCACCACCGGCTCTTCCGGGGCAATGACCCTGCTCACCGAGATCCACGACACGGGCGGACACGTCGTTCGCACCTTGCGGCTTGAAGCGACAGACGACGGCAAGAGTATTCATCTGATTGAAATCGATGAGCGCAAGCCCGGTATTCACCGGGAAGTGCGTTATGAGATCACGCCGGCGGAATTAATCGCGGCCATTCGTGCGCACGGGGCAGAATTACCGGGCGAGCAGCACGTACGTTGAATTTACCGAAATCGACGCTCAAAACACCCGTGTCGGCAACGTCACGAGGAGCCGATAAACCTGGCTGGTGCTGTCCGAGTAATAGGCCGACCCGACATGCCACTCGGCGATGAGCGTCACCTTCGCGTGCTTGAGCGGCCCGCTTTGCACGACATACGTCGGAATCAAACCGAACTCGTGATGCCGGCCATGCACGGGCTGCCCGTTCTTCATGTACAACGCGCTGTAGGACGGGCCGTTCGCGCCATAACGCCCCGCAGATGCCGACCCATCGGCGCCCCACCCTTGCTGCGCCCACACGATCGCCGATAGCCCCGGCAGTCCCGCATACTTGCCGTCGAACGTATAGCGCAGCTGCAGTGATTGCTCATGCGGCGCGTTGTAATCGACGTCCATCGAATTGACGAGATAAACGCCGGCCGTCTCGTCGATGTAGTCGAAAAACTGCTCGCCGAATGTTTTTTGATAGCCGAGCAACAGCGCGTGCGGGCCGTGCTGCGCCGAGAGCGAAACACTATAGACGTTGTTGCGCAACGGCCCCTGCAACGCCGCGCCGGTATCGTGTGTCGAATAGCCGTTGACGAATCCGATCAGCTTGACCGATTCCGGCGCCCCCACGCCGTATTGGAACGACGCATAGTATTGCCGCCACACATCATCGGCCTGGTCCGCATAGAGCGAGGCCGACCCGTTCGGCGCATAGTCCCACGTTGCGCCCGCATAGCTCACGCGTTTGAACGTCACGCCGCCGTAGGTCGTCCGCAAGTCGCTGAGATTCGTCTGCCCGCGCGCAACGACTTTGGAAAAACTACCAGCCTGCAGCGCCAGCCCTTTGAACTCGCGGCTCAGTAAAGCAGCGCCCAAGAATGTCGGCGGCAACGCGCGATTGTCATGCGGATCGAGGAACGGGTTCGACACGTCCTGCACGCCGTAGGTTAATGAGGAGTCCGAAATGCGCGCCTTGACCGTGTACATCCCGGGGTAAGCCCAGGCCAGCCGGTTCGCCCCGTCGCCATGCCGGCCAAGATGCACCATGTTGCGGGCGCCTTTGCCGCCATCGAGCTTTAGCGCGCCGAACAACGCCGCATCGAAGCCGAAGCCGATCGGCCCTTGCGTAAAGCCCGATTCGAACTTTGCCTGTAGGCCTTCGACCCATGCGTGTCGATGCTTCGTGCCCGTGGCGTGAAAGTAATCGGTGTAGTTGCGCCATTCCAGATCGAAGTGGCTGTCCGCCATCAAGCCCTTGCTGTCCGCTTGATTCGTCCGCGGCACGGGCGGCACAGAGGTCAACGAGGATTCGGTGCTGACTACGGCGTTCGGCGTCGTCGCCTGTTGTGCGATTTGTGAGGCCTTCTTGTGTACTCCGCGTTGATCGCTTGCTGCGGCATCCTCCGATGGCGCCGCCGGCAGCGATGGCGATACGGCAATCGGAGGCACGCTTTGCCCAAGCACGTGTCCCGAAAGCGGCGCCAGCGTCGGCGCTTCATCGGCGCACGCGGCCGCAATGCCGAACCCTCCTTGTACGCCAATCATTAGTGCAATCACCGTCGCGATGACGGTGGTGTTTCTGTCTTGTCTCGGAGACATGGCTACCTCGATGGAAAATCAATACGGCTCGTCGATTCGGTGCCGACGAGCGCCCTCGTTCGCCCGTGCATGACGCTGGACGAGCGCATCCCTCGGCAGGGCGTCTACCCCACCGATAGAATCTGTGACGGCAAATAGATGCGAGCCCGCTTATGCGCTAGGTCGCACCGGCTTCAAAGCAGGCGACGAGCGTGTGCCGCTCGCCCCTTTCCTCGAGCGGCGGCGCCGTGTGCGCGCATGCCGCCTGCGCTTGCGGGCAGCGCGTGCGAAAGACACAGCCGGTAGGAGGATCGATCGGCGATGGCAAATCGCCCTTCAGCAATACACGCGCACGGCTTCGCTCAAGCGCGGGATCGGCAATCGGGACGGCCGATAGCAACGCACGCGTGTAGGGGTGTTCGGGTGAGCCGTATAGCGCGGCGCAGTCGCCATACTCCATCGCGCGACCGAGGTACATCACCAGCACTCGCGTGCTAATCGCCTGTACAACGGCCAAATCATGCGAGACGAACAACATCGACAACGACAACTCACGCTGTAACTCGCGCAGCAAGCCCATGACCTGCGCCTGGATCGATACGTCGAGCGCCGAGACAGGCTCGTCGCAAATGAGAAGTTTTGGCTCGGCGATCAGCGCACGCGCAATGCCGATACGCTGGCATTGACCACCGGAGAATTCATGCGGGTAGCGCGAAAGATCGTGCGCACCTAGCCCCACGCGTTCGAGCAGCATGCGAGCGCGGACGCGCATCTCCGTGCGCGTCATTCCGGGCCGGTGTGTGCGCAGCGGCTCGGTTACGATGCGCTCGATGGTCATGCGCGGATCGAGAGAAGCAAGCGGATCCTGGAAGATCAGCTGCGCCTCGCCGCGCAAGCGTCGCATCTGAAGAGGCTTCCGATGCGAGCTGTCCACGGTCTCGTGCCCTCGCCAACACACGCTCCCGCTCGTGATCGGCGCTAGGCCGACAATCGCACGAGCAAGCGTCGACTTTCCGCACCCCGATTCGCCCACGATCCCGATCACTTCGCCGCGACGCAGATCGAAAGAGAGCCCATCGACCGCGCGCAGCGACGTTTTTTTGTGCAAGCCGATCGACCACGGCCCCTCTCTACGCCGGACCGGGAAATGCACCTTTAGATCGCGGATCGATAAAAGCGGCGGCGCATTAGAGCCGAATTCAAGTTCAAGCGCTGAGTTTTCTCTCGCGTTCATCGCGGCCCCTCTGCCGGAACCGATTCGATCGATGGCCGCTTGAGCGGCGGCCGAGCGTTCATGAGCGAGATCGTGTGGGGATGCGTCGGCGCGGCAAAAAGGCTCGCCGCGTCCGCATGCTCCACCGCGCGTCCTTGGTACATGACGAGCACGTCGTCACATAAGCCCGCCACGACACCCATGTCGTGCGTGATCAATATCATCGCCATCCCGGTATCGCAGGTGAGCTCGCGCAGTAGATCGACGATCTGCGCTTGCACCGTCACGTCGAGCGCCGTGGTCGGCTCATCGGCGATCAAGAGGCGCGGCCTCGTCATCAACGCCATCGCAATCGTTACACGCTGCCGCATGCCACCCGAAAACTCATGCGGATACATGCCGATGCGACGCGCCGCGTCCGGAATCCGCACGCGCTCGAGCGCTTCGATCGCACACCGCCGCGCCTCGCGACGCGAGCAGCGACGGTGGGTCTGCAAGGGTTCCGTGAGTTGCCGCTCGATGGTCAAAAACGGATTGAGCGAAGTCATCGGATCCTGAAACACGATGGCGATGCGATCGCCTCTTAGCTTGTTCATCGTGCGCCGATCGAGCCTCAACATATCTTGTCCGTCGTAGCTCGCCGAGCCAGCCACGCGCGCGTTCGGCGGCAGCAGTCCCAACAGCGCCATCGCGCTCTGGCTCTTGCCGGAGCCCGACTCGCCCACGATGCCGAGCGTCATCCCCGCATCGAGCGCGAAGGAGACGTTGCGCACCGCATCGACGGCTGGCCCGTTGCGACGGTCGAACGACACACTCAGTTGCTCCACTTCGAGAAGCGCCATGATCAGTGCTCCCGCGGATCGAGCGCGTCGCGCAATGCATCGCCCACGAAGCCGATGCAATAAAGCGTCGCGCACAGCATCGCCGCTGGACATAGCAGCAGCCACGGCATCGCTTCGAGCTTTTGCGCGCCGTCTTCGATTAATACGCCCCAGCTCGTCATTGGCTCTTGCACGCCTAGCCCGAGGAAAGACAGCACCGATTCCGTGAGCACGATGCCCGGCGCCATGACCGTCGCGTAGACCACCACCACGCCGATCAGATTGGGCACGATGTGACGGACGACGATCATCGGCCCGGATACACCGATCGATCTAGCGGCGTCGACGAACTCGCGGGTGCGCAACGAGAGTGTCTGCCCGCGCACCACGCGCGCCATATCGAGCCATGAAAACGCGCTTATCGTTAGGACTACCAAATAAAATGCGCGGCCGAAAAGCGTCATCATGAGAATGGCGATCAACATGTACGGCACGGCGTACATGATGTCGACGACGCGCATCATCAGCGCATCGATCCGGCCGCCGAAGTAGCCGGCGCAGGCGCCATAGGCAACGCCGATCGAGCAAGCCACGAGCGTGGCCAGCAAGCCGACTTCGAGCGACACCCGGCCGCCGATCAGCGTCCGGACGAACAAGTCTCGGCCTAATTCATCGGTGCCGAACCAATGCCCGCCTAGCAGCGTGGGCGGCAAGCTCAGCGCCGCCCAATCGCTTCGAGAGGGGTCTTGCGCAAGCCATACTGGGCCGAAGAAGCAAGCGAAGGCCACACAAGCCAAGATGGCGCAACTGAGCAGCGCGGTGCGGTTGCGCGAAAACCGCAATACGTGGGGAGAAAGCGTGATGGTCGTCATCATAGTCATCAATACCGGATACGAGGGTCGAGCAACGCATAAGCGAGATCGACGAACAAATTGAAAAGCACGGCGGCGACCGTCGTGAGCACGACGATGCCCAGCACCAAGGTGTAATCGCGGTTGATCGCGCCGTTGACGACGAGTTGTCCCAGCCCCGGCAGCGAGAAAACCGATTCGGTGACGACCGCGGACGTAATCGACGAAATCGAAATCGCGCCGAGCAACGAGACGACCGGCATCAGAGCGGGCTTAAGGGCATGCCGCCAAACCACGATGCGCGGCGGCAGGCCTTTGGCGCGCGCCGTACGGATGAATGGGCTCCCCAGGACATCGATCATGCTGGCGCGCATGACGCGCGCGATCGTCGACACGTTGATCAGGACCAGCAACGCGATCGGCAGCAGCCGGTGCGACCATGCGCCGTCGCCCCACCCGCCCGCGGGCAGCCATCCATGCCCTTCCCGCGTCTTGAGCATGATGGCGAAGATCCAAACCAACACCGGCCCCAGTACGAACGGCGGCACGACGTTGCCGCTATTGCCGAGCAGCATCACGAAGCGATCGATCCAGCGATCGCGCCGCACCGCCGCCGCCACGCCGAGCGAGACACCGAGAATCAGCGCGATCGGGATCGAGGCGCCGCCCACGCCGACGCTCACCGGCAGCGCCTTCGCCACCAGATCGTTGACACTCCAATCCACATAGCGATACGACGCACCTAGATCGCCATGGATGAGCGCGTTGAGATAAAGCAAGTACTGACGCCATAGCGGCTCGCTAAGGTGGTACTTCGCGTCGAGATTGGCGAGCGTCGCGGCCGATAGCTGCTTCTCCGAATCGAACGGGCCGCCGGGCGTCGCATGCAGCAAGAGATAGCAAGCTGTAATGACGCCAAGCATCGTCGGCATCGCCCACAACATTCTGCGCAGCGCGTAGGTGAACATCGTGTGTTCTCCCTAGCCTAGTGCGCCACGATATACAGGTCTTGCGAGGCACGCTGGTCGACATAGTTCAGCGGCGAGTAGCCCCCCACATAGCCTTTGACGAGGCGATCGGCCGAGTACTGGAACAGCGGAACCATCGGGTAGTCCTCCATCGCCAGGGCGTGGGCGCGCGTCAGCAGCGCGGTGCGCGCTGCGGCGTCGAGCTGCTCGTTCGCCCGCGCCACCCATTCGTCGACCTTCGGGTTGCAATAGTGCTGATCGTTTTGGATGCTGCCGCAGCGCAGGACGTCGAAGTACGACATGGCGTCGTTGTAGTCGACGAACCAACCGTCGCGCGAGGCTTGAATCCGCCCCTCGTGCCGTTCCCTCAGCAGCACCTTGAACTCGACGTTCTCGAGCTTGGTCTGCACGCCGAGCTTCGAGCGCCATTCGGACATCGCGAACAACGCCACCTTCTTATGCAAGTCGTTGGTGTTGTAAGTCAACGTAAAGGTCAGCGGGCGTGCATCGGTGTATCCGGCTTGTCGCATCAACTCGCGTGCGTAGTCGACGCGCTTGCTCATCGGCCACGACGCCCAATCGGGCATGAACGGGCTGGCTCCTTTGGTGCCGTGCGCGATCAGCCCGTACATCGGCGCCTCGCCCGCTTGCAGCAAGCGTTTTGTCAGCAAATCGCGATCGAGTACCATCGATAGCGCCTGTCGAACCCGCTTGTCCTTGAACGCGGGATCGCGATTGTCGAGGCTGTAGTAATAGGTGGCGATCTGCATGCCTGCGCGCAGCTCATTGCCGTAGCGCTGCGCCACTTGGCCGTGAAGGCCCGACGGAATGCGGTAGGTGTAATCGAATTGGCCCGCTTCGTACATGCGCAACGCCGTCGTGTCGTCTTCGATCGGCACGTACGTCACTTTCGCTATTTCGACCTGGCTCGCATTCCAGTACCGACCGTTCTTTAGCAGCACGATGCGGTTGTTCGGCTGCCAATCGGCCAGCAGATACGCGCCGTTCCCGACGAAATGCGCGGCCTTGGTCCAGCCGTCGCGCTCCCGTTCCACGACGTGCCTGGGTATCGGCGCCATCGTCGCCATGGCGGCCAGTTCCGGGAAAAACGCGGCGGGCGCTTCGGTGCGAACCTCGAGCGTGTGGGCATCGATCGCCGTCACGCCGAGCTGCGCGGGCGCCGCCCGCCCGGCCACGATCGCTTTTCCATTTTTGACGAACTCGGCCAGGATCGTATACTTCGAGCCGGTTTGCGGATCGACGACGCGCCGCCACGCGTAGACGAAATCGTCCGCCGTGACGGCCCGCCCGTCGCTCCATCGTGCATCCTCGCGCAGCTTGAAGCGCCATGTATCGGGGCCGGTTCGCGTCCAGGATTGCGCGACGCCCGGTACGATGGCGCCCGTCGCATCGATGCGCGTGAGGCCTTCGAAGATGTCGAGCCCCACGGTATTGGCGGCCCACGATTCGATATGCGCGGGATCCACCGATTCGATTTCCGCCGGAAGCTGCCTTGTGATTTCCTGCACGGCGGCGAGTTTGATTCCGGCGGGAACGAGTACGGCGAAAGTGCTATGGCTAAATGTAAGGACGAACGCAATCAGCGCCGCCGCGAGACCTTGCGAGGCTTTCATAGTGATGAATAAAGAATTGAAAAGACGACCGGAAAAATGCAATCGATCAATTGCAAGCGGCATCAAAACATGCGCCCGTCTTGATGGGCAGCTAGCAACCATATGGGGCGGCGACTGGTGCATACCCGAAGTGACGCCTTCCCGGAACGCAAGGAGAATCGCGCGCGACATGGCGGCATGTACTGTCGCGGCCGGACGGAGTAAGCTCGCGCATCTACGCCGGTCTTGGGAAGGCGCTTACGCGCGCTATCGAGCGACGGCGTTTAGGCATCGCATGCACAACGTGCGAACCTCATTCGACCTATCAGGGAGAAATTAGATGAATTCGTCGGTTTGGCAAACAAGATCGTTCACGACGGTCTTTTTAATCGAAATGTGGGAGCGTTTCGGCTATTACGGAATGGGCGCGCTGCTCGTTCTCTATATGGTGGAGCGGCTGGGCTTCGGCGATGCCCGTGCGAATCTCACTTGGGGGGCATTTACGGCGCTCGTCTATGCGGCCCCTTCGATCGGCGGATGGATCGGCGATAAAGTGCTCGGCTCGCGCCGCACGATGCTCTTCGGTGCGCTCGTGCTCGCGGGCGGCTACGGCATGCTCGCGCTGCCGAACGACAACCTCTCATTCCTCTACGCCTCGCTCGGTGTGATCGTCGTCGGCAACGGCTTGTTCAAAGCGAATTCGGCGAACCTCGTGCGTCGCATCTATGAAGGCGACGACGCTCGCATCGACAGCGCGTTCACGATCTACTACATGGCGGTCAACATCGGCTCCACGCTCTCGATCCTCGCCACGCCGTGGATCAAGGACCGTTGGGGATGGCGCACGGCGTTCGCCGTCTGCTGCGCGGGCATGGTGTTGGGCGTGCTCAATTTTCTGATCCGCTATCGCTCGCTGGCTCACATCGGCTCGGCGCCCGATAACAAACCGATCGTATGGAGCCGAGTCGGTGCGGTGGCGATCGGGGCGGTGGCGCTCGGCCTTGCTTCCTCGTTCGTGCTCGGCAGCAAATCGCTGGCCGTCACTTGTGTCTATATCGCCGGCGTCATTATTCTCGGGCTGTTCGTCTACATGATCGCCAAATGCGAACGCTCGGAGCGCGCGGGCCTGATCGCCGCCCTAGTGCTCGTGCTGCAGTCGATCTTGTTCTTCATCTTCTATCAGCAGCAGATGACGTCCTTGACGCTGTTCGCGCTGCGCAACGTCGATCCGAGCTTCTCTTTGTTCGGCGTGCATCTGTTCTCCTGGAGCGCCGCGCAGTTTCAAGCGCTGAATCCGATCTGGATCATGTTGCTGAGCCCCGTGCTCGCATCGACTTACACGCGCCTCGCCAAGGGGCGCGGCGATATCAGCATCGCCGCGAAGTTCGCGCTCGGCTATGTCGCCGTTGCGATCGGCTTCGTGATCTACGCCTTCAGCGGCCGCTACGCTGTCGACGGCCGCGTCTCGTCGTGGTTCATGGTGTGGGGCTACGGCTTGAATTCGCTCGGCGAACTGCTCGTCAGCGGGCTCGGTTTGGCGATGATCGCGCGCTACATTCCGGCGCGAATGAGCGGCTTCATGATGGGTGCGTATTTTGTGGCGACGGGAATTTCTCAGTATTTGGGCAGCGTCGTGGCCAATTTTGCGCAGGTGCCTTCGAACGATTTGTCGGCCACGCAATCGCTGCCGCTCTATACGAATTTGTTCTCGGAACTGGGCTGGCTAGCGGTGGCCGGCGTGGTGATGTCGCTGCTGCTTTTGCCGTTGATGCGTAGACTGTCGGATCAGCATCGCCGCGCATCGAGCGAAGCGCTGGCCGCGTCGAATACGCACAGCATGGCCGCTGAGTAGTGGGACCAAGCCGGTTGAAGCGGGTCGAAGCAGTAAGGTAAGGAAACGAACGCAAGTTAATCCACACGACGGAGCGACCATGACCGACGCGCCACGCACTCGCAAACGTTCAAGCCCTGCGGGCCGCATTCGCGTCGGTATCGGCGGCTGGACTTACGAGCCGTGGCGCGGAACGTTTTATCCGGCCGATCTCACGCAAAAGCGTGAACTCGAATACGCGAGCCGCAAGCTGACTTCAATTGAAATCAACGGCACGTTCTATGGGACGCAACGGGCCACGAGCTTCGAGAAGTGGCATGACGAGACGCCCGACGATTTCGTCTTTTCGCTGAAGGCGCCGCGGTTCGCTACCCATCGTCGCGTGCTGGCGGAAGCCGGTGATTCTATCGAGCGCTTTTTCACAAGCGGCGTGCTCGCGTTGAAGGACAAGCTCGGCCCGATCAACTGGCAATTCGCGCCGACCAAGCAATTCGATGCCGAGGATTTCGGCGCGTTCTTGCGTTTGCTGCCGAAGCAAATCGATGGAAGAGCCATCCGCCATGCCGTCGAAGTTCGACATGAAAGCTTCCGTCATCCCGAGTTCGTCTCGCTCGTGCGCGAGCATGGCATCGCCGTCGTCGTAGCGGGTGATAGCGATTACCCGCAAATCGCGGACGTCACTGCCCCGTTCGTCTATGCGCGCATCATGGGCACCGTCGAATCGGAAGCGCTCGGGTATTCGGAAAAAGCGTTGGAGAATTGGGCTACCCGGGCGAAGCAATGGGCCGGCGGCGGCGAGCCTGAAGACTTACAGACCATTGCACCGTCGGCAGCCTCGCAGCAAGCTCGTCCTGACGTTTTTCTATACGTGATCAGCGGCTATAAAGCGCTCAATCCAGCGGCTGCGATCGCACTGATTGAACGTACCCTAAGCGCGCCCGCCTGAGCTCGGCCAGCGCCGGACAACGGAACCCTTTTGAGAACACGATACCGCCCACGCCCCGCGCCGAATTAAAGCAGGACACGCCGATAGCAATCTATGACGGAGCGGTGGGCCTTGAATCGTTGCCTCGACGCAGGCATAGAAATTTATTCGTTCCGCTGAATACGATTGAGCGATACGTTGTCTTGCAGTACCAGCTCCATGGTCTGCTCGTGATCAAGCGCAGTGCAAAACTCTCCGTTCATGCTCGTGACCGAGATATCGTGAATGGTCTGGGGATCGTGATCGACACCGTCGATCCCGATCTGATTCGTCGTCGCGCAAGCATCGTGTATGAGATAGGTATCGAATCCCATGTTTCCCGACATCCTGACTGTCGTCTCCACGCAGTAGTTCGTAAAGAACCCGGCCACAGCGATTCGTCTGATATTCCTCCTGCGCAATTCCAGTTCCAACGTTGTTCCGATAAACGAACTATTGACATCCTTCCAGATGATCAGCTCGCCTTCCTTTGGTTTTAGCGTTTCAATGAACTCGCCGCCCGGCAAACTCAGTTTCAGCGGGGACACCTTTTGCCGCGAGTCGTGTTGGGTATAAATCACCGGCAACCCGGCTTTTCTCCAAACCGTCAGCACCCTTTCCATGTGCCGCTCGGCGGCAGGATTGTTGCGCCTACCAGTTGGGCCGCCCCAATGCTGGAGGTCGTTGACGCCTTTTTGTACGTCGATAAGCAGCAGAGCCGTATCATGGCCGAATTGTTTGATCATATTTCCATCCCTACTGAGAAAATAACGATAGCGATGCGACGACGCGCTACAGCGTAACAACGTCGAGCAGCTTCTTCTTGCCGTTCTGGTACGTGTAAAGGGAGATCGCGCCGTGCTTCAGATCACCATGAGCGTCAAAGACGGTCTCACCAATCACTCCCTTAAAGTCCGTGGATGGCATCTCTGCGAGTACTTTCGCAGGATCGGTTGAATTTGCCCGCTTCATCGCGTCGACGATGATATAGACGGCGTCATAGGAAAACGGTGCGTACACTTCCATCGGCTGATGAAAACGAGCCTCATACTTCTTGGAAAACGATGCACCGTTCGGCATCTTTTCGAGCGCCATGCCCGCCTCGGAGCAGACGACGTTGTCCACGGCGCCGCGCGCCAGATTAGCGAGCGTGGTGGAACAAATTCCGTCTCCGCCGAGCACTCGGGCGCGAATCCCCAAATCACGTGCTTGTTTCGCTAGCGGCCCGGCCCCTGCATCCATTCCGCCATACATGATGGCATCCGGATTCTCGCCCTTTATCTTGGTCAGAACCGCGCGGAAGTCGATTGCCTTATCGTTTGTCGCATCGTGAGAGACTACCTTGAGGCCTAGCGATTTAGCGGCAGACTCGAACTCGTTGGCGAGACCTTGGCCGTAGGCAGTCGAGTCATCGATGATCGCAACGGTCTTGACTTTGAGATTCTGGGCGGCGTATTGCGCCAACGCCGGTCCCTGCTGCGCGTCGGTGGCGACTAGCCGGAAGGTATTATTGAAACCTTGCTGCGTATACGCGGGATTCGTCGCCGACGGCGATATTTCAACGATTCCCCCGTCGTGGTAGATCCGCGAAGCCGGAATCGACGTGCCAGAGTTCAGATGGCCAACGACGCCAATCGCCTTGTCGTCGACGAGCTTTTGCGCGACCTGGGTGGCCGTGCGCGGATCCCCCGCATCGTCTTGCGGGTCGAGTTGCAGCGTTACCTTCTGGCCATTGATGACAAGCCCCTTCGCGTTGATCTCCTCGATCGCGAGCCTCGCGCCGTTCTCACTGTCCTTGCCCAGATGCGCGATTGCGCCTGTCAAAGGACCGACGTGCCCAATGCGCACGACTTGATCAGCATGTGCGGAGATTGCGCATGCCGTCATCGCTAATGCGAATACAGCTTTAACACTGTGCTTCATGATGTCTCCAAGTATTTATGATGGACCTGCTTTGCGACTACCCCGCGATCGGCGCCACGGGCTTGGACGCTTTTGTGTGCGCCATTTCAGCCGTCGATTCCCCTCCTGTTGCCACTCGGAAAAGATCTTTGGGATTCGAAGGGGATGGGATCAACTCGAGCGAACGACCTATGCCGCGCTCGCGTGCTGCCGCGTACAGATAGCGCAGAGCGGAAAAATCCTCCAGCGCGAACCCCACCGAGTCAAAAACGGTGATCTGCTCAGCGAACTCGCGGCCGGGAGCCTCGCCCGACAACACGCGGTGGAACTCAGTGACCGGAAATTCTTCGGGTAGCTGTTGGATATCGCCTTCGATACGGGTTTGCGGTTCGTATTCGACAATGACCTTGCTGCGGAGCAGGACATCGCGATGAAGCTCGGTTTTACCGGGACAATCTCCGCCAACGGCGTTAACGTGCATGCCTTCTTCCAGCATGTCGGGCGTGAGGATGGTTGCGTTGGTCTTATCCGCCGTCACCGTGGTTACGATGTCCGCTCCGCGCACCGCCTCAGCAGTAGACGCCGCCCTAACGATCCGCAACTGCCGGTAGGCCGCAAGGTTCTCAATGAGCTTTTCCGTAGCAGCTAGGTCTGTATCGAACACCCGAATTTCATTCACGCCGAGCTGCGTGTGAAATGCAATCGCTTGAAATTCGCTTTGCGCGCCGTTACCGATCAACGCCATCGACCGAGAGCCTTTGCGTGCGAGATGCCGCGCAAACAGGGCCGAGGTAGCGGCCGTGCGGATGGCCGTGGTCAATGTCATCTCACTCAAAAGCAACGGATAGCCGGTATCGACGTTCGCGAGCACACCGAACGCCATCACGGTCAACAAGTCCGAGCGTGTGTTCTTAGGATGCCCATTCACATATTTGAACGAATAGTGACGAGCATCGGCGGTCGGCATCAGTTCAATCACGCCGTCCGGGGAATGGCTGGCCACACGGGCCGTCTTGTCGAAGAGATTCCAGCGACGATAGTCCTGCTCGATATACGAGGCCATCGAGTTCAGCACATCATCGATTCCGGCGGTACGCACCAGGTTAGCGACGTCGCTCACATCGATATAGAGAGTCATGTTGTGTTACTCCGTTGTTTACAGGGTGCTCAGCGAGCGCCCTCAAATCCCTGCAGCACGTTGACAGCATTGGCGCCGATCGCGTCGACCAGATAGCCGCCCTCCATCACGAAGAGGGTTGGCAACGCCATCGACGCGAGCATTTCGCCCATGCTCAAGTAGTCATCGGTCTTTAGCCTGAAATGGCTGATGGGGTCGTCCTCGAACGTGTCAACGCCTAGCGATACGATCAGCACATCGGCCGCGAAGCGGCGCACGCTGGTCACCACACGCGCTAGCGCCGCGCTGTATTCGGCCCATGCCGTGCCGCGCGGAAGCGGCAGGTTGAGGTTGTAGCCGTGACCGTCGCCTTCGCCCGTTTCATCTGCGTAGCCGGCGAAGTACGGATATGAATCGTTCGGGTCGCCATGCAGCGAGGCAAACAGCACGTCGTTGCGTGCGTAAAAGATATCTTGGGTGCCGTTCCCGTGATGAAAGTCGACGTCAACGATCGCGACACGCCGAGCCCCATTTGCGAGCGCCCGTTCGGCCGCGATCGCCGCGTTGTTCAAGTAGCAATAGCCACCCGCGTATTCCCGTCCTGCGTGATGACCCGGCGGCCTGCAGAGCGCGAATGCCGCATGCGCTTTGTTATGAATGTGATCGATGCCGGTCAACGCAACATTGGCGCTTTCGGCAACCGCCTCCCATGTGTGCTCGCCGATCGGTGCGCCGGCATCCATGGAAAAAAAGCCCAACTTACCGTCGACGAAGTTCGGCAGCCTGGCAGCTTTCAGGTCCCGCACCGGCCAAACCAGCGGTAATGCTTCCCCTGTCCTGCCCGTGGCTTTCCATTCGGCCCATGCCGTCGCAAGAAAGTCGACATAGCGATCGCTGTGGGCGCGCGTGTAGTGCGAAGCATCGTACGAATGCGGTGGAACCACATCCCCGAGGTTTGTCGCACAAACGCGCTGCAGCACCGTTTCCGCGCGGCGTGGGCTCTCGAACGATTTCGAGAGCCTTCCGTCCTTGAGCTCGACGCCGTGATGGCGCGAATGAGCCTTTCCATAGATCGTGAGCATGGTGTCGCGTAGCCTCTCCAAAGTTGAAAATATTCTAAGGATGGCGTCGAGCGATTTGATTGCTCTCTTGGGACTACGAACCTATACTTCGCGCACAAGTTGACTAACGGGAAGCGGAAATGGAGACAAAGAGTCCAAAGCGGGAACTCGACTCGATCGACAGGAAGATGCTGCGGTTATTGCAGGAGGATGGCACGCTCACGAACACGGCTCTCGGCGATCAGTTGTCGCTCAGCACTACACCATGTTGGAGGCGCCGGAAGCATCTCGAAGAGACGGGCTTCATCATCGACTATCAGGCCAACCTTAACCGGCGAAAGCTCGGATTCAACATCCTCGCGTTCGTGAGCGTCAGGTTTGTGGTCCCCTCCGACAAGACTGCCGATGATTTCGAGTCAGTCATCAAGCAGCGGCCTGAAGTACTGTCGTGCCATAAGGTTACGGGGAGCGCGGACTACATGTTGCAAATCGTTGCGCGAGATCTGGATTCCTACGGGGAGTTTATCGAGCGCATCTTGAGAAAACAGGCCGGCATTGCGGAGATTCACTCCAGCTTGGCCCTGCGCGAGATCAAATCAACTAGTCGCTTGGAAGTGTCCGACGACTAGCAGATCATTGAAATGCGCCGGCCGATGCGCGGCGCCTCCATCAAGGAGCCGTCGCGCCAGTCAGTCTCGGTCATGTCGATTTGACCCAGCCCACTGGGCTGCTGGCTCGATCGATAAGCGCACTGGCCGAAGGGGCCACCCGCCTTCTCACACCCCCGCGATGCACGTATATTTCAGCGTCGTGTAATCGTCGATGCCGAATCGCGAACCTTCCCGCCCCATGCCGGATTGCTTGACGCCACCGAATGGCGCCATCTCGTTGGAAATCAATCCGGTATTGACGCCGACCATACCGTATTCGAGCGATTCCGACATTCGGAACGCCCGGCCCAGATCGCGGGTGTAGACATAGCTGGCCAGCCCATACTCCGTATCGTTGGCAAGTGCGATCACCTCACTCTCTGACGTAAAGCGGAAAAGCGCCGCAACGGGGCCGAACGTCTCCTCCTGGGCAATCTTCATTGCGCTGGTTGCGTCTGCCAATACCGTCGGCTCGAAGAACGTCCCGCCGAGCGCGTGGCGCTTCCCGCCGCTCAACAGTCGTGCGCCCTTCTCCAAGGCGTCGCCGATATGCTCGATCACCTTATCGACGGCCGACTCGTCGATCAGCGGCCCCTGCGTCACGCCGTCCTCCGCACCGTTGCCTACCTTCAGTCTTTCCACTGCCGCGCAAAGACGGCGTGCGAATAAGTCGTAGATGGTATCGTGAACGTAAAACCGATTCGTACAAACGCATGTCTGCCCGGTGTTTCGATACTTGCTCGCGAGAGCGCCTTCCACCGCCGCATCGATATCCGCATCATCGAAAACAATGAACGGCGCATTACCGCCCAATTCCATCGATACCTTCTTGACCGTCGAGCCCGCCTGGGCCATCAACGTACGGCCTACCTCCGTCGACCCCGTGAAAGAGAGTTTCTTGACGAGGGGATGGGTCGCGAGCGTCGTCCCGACTTCGCCGGCCGATCCGGTGACCACCGAGAACACCCCCGGCGGAACGCCGGCTCGCTCCGCTAGCGCCGCGAGCGCCAACGCAGACAACGGGGTCTGCGATGCCGGCTTGACCACGATGGGGCAGCCCGCCGCCAACGCCGGGCCTGCCTTTCGCGTAATCATCGCGAGCGGAAAATTCCACGGCGTGATCGCCGCGCACACGCCGACCGGCTCACGCGTCACGAGAATTCGCTTGTCCGCCGAGGGTCCGGCAATCACGCTCCCGTCGATGCGCTTCGCTTCCTCCGCATACCACTCGAGATAGGCGGCCGCATAACGGACTTCGCCGACCGCCTCGGCCAGCGGCTTGCCCTGCTCGGCCGTCATGATCCGCGCCAAATCATCGATGTTCTCGAGCATCAGCTCGCACCAGCGCCGTAGTACGCCGCTGCGCACTTTCACCTGGGTCCGGCGCCAGCCAAACGCAGCGTCCGCCGCTGCCTCGATCGCCTCTTGCGTCTGCGCCGCGCCGAACCGCGGCGCCGTGCCGACGACCTCGCCAGTGGCAGGATTCGTCACCGTGATCACGCTACCCGCGTCGGGCATGCGCCACTGCCCACCGATGAAGGCTGCGCTGCGCAGCAAAGCGGGATCGCTCAGCGACATCCCCTCGTTCTCTCTATTCGTCTCGCTCACTGCTTGGCCTCCGGAAAGATGACCGCATTGAGAATGCAGTTCTTTTGCTGAACCAGCAGGCCCCGCACACGCTGTCTAAACTCCGTGAACTGCGCATCGGCCATCAGCGCCTTGCGGCGTACCTCACGGTCGGCCATGCTCTCGTAGCGCCAGAGGAATACGAGCTGATTCAATTCGCCCACTTCCGACTGGAAGCAGCCCACCATTTGGCCCAGGTGTTTCTCCTGCGATTCACGCCCCATCGCGTGATAGTGCGCGATGTATTGCGAAACACCACCGGGCACCAGGGTGTACCTTCGTTCTTCGAGTATCACTGCACTGCCTCCCATTCATCGACTTTCGAGCCCACCTTCGCCGCAAACGCCCGCGTTACCTGCCCGAACGATGCTTCATCCGCAAGCGCCGCAACGTACCGATCGGGACGAATGACGGCGATGGTGTGCCCTTGTTGCTGGAACCAAGGTTCCAGCGCATTTTCGAGATCCTCGACGCAAATCGTCGTTTCCGATCCGGCGAGCCGCTCGTCTCTCGACGCACCGCTGCGCGAGCGCTCGATGCGGACGAAGGTGGCGTTCATGGAGCGCCAAAACGCCTGCCCTTGTTCGTCGAGCGCTTCATAGGGATCGGTGCGCCAGCCGACGATCGCGAACCACGGCCCGAGCACGTCGTCCAATTTCCGCTTCTTCCGCCACCCGACTTCGACGTCCGGTTGGATGAACATACGGCCGATAGCCGTATTGGCCGTCTCGGCCGTATCGTCCGTCTCGGCCGTGTTGGCCGTCTCGCGCAACGGTTCGACAACAAGACCTCCGTCATAGCGAGGCATCGGCTTGAACTTCATCTGCAGCACATAATTGCGCACGGCGCGCAGCGAGCCGAACGATTTGAAAAACGCGTCGCGAAGCAACGCGATGGCGTGGCTCGTCGGCATGAGAATCCGGCCGAAGGTATCGGCGAGATCGATCATCGCCTTGGCATGGTTGCGTCTTTCGACTTCGTAGCTCATCAATATCGACGCATCCATCTGCCCCTTCACCACGGCAGCGAGCTTCCATGCGAGGTTGCCTGCGTCCCTCAACCCGATGTTCAACCCCTGCCCGATCCAGGGCGGGCTCAGGTGCGCCGCGTCGCCGGCAAACAACGTTCGGCCCACAACGAATCGATTCGCCACGCGCGAGTGATGCGTGTAGATGCGCGCCCTCACCACCTCCAGACGGTCCACATCGGCGACGTATGGCGCAATCAAGGATTTGACGGACGATTCTTCGACTAGGCGATCGGCATCTTCGTGCGGAAACACCATGAACTCCCAACGCCGGTAACCGAAGGGCAAATGAATGCATACGTTCGGCCGCCGAGGGTCGCAGTGCAACGCGGTGTAAGGGGCGTCCAACTCGGCGTTGCGCACGTCCACGACGAGCCATTTGATCGGGTGCGTATTGCCCACGAGCGTCACGCCGACGAGATCCCGCAGCGTGCTGCGGCCGCCATCGGCGGCGACGCAATATTGCGCTTCGATTTCGCGCACGACGCCGTCGCGGTCGGTCACCGTGAGCGTCACGTTGTTCGCCCCCTGCCGAAGCGATATGACTTCGGTTCCGAGCCGCATCTGGACGTGCGGAAAATTCGTCAGATGCTCCCGCAGCGTCGCCTCCGCGAGCTGCTGCATGAAGATGTTGCGTCGATACCAGCCGAACTCGCGCGTGGCGGGACGGATGTCGGCAAAGACCCCACCTTTCGCCGTGAACATCCTTAATGAAACGTTCTGAATGATGTCGTCGAGCAAAGCGTCCGCGACGCCAGCCGTTTGAAAGACGCGCAACGCTTCGTCATCCATGCCCACCGCGCGCGGATACGGAAGGATCTCCTCGCTGCGGTCGATCAGAATGGCGTCGATGCCGTATACGCCGAGCAAGTTCGCAACGGTGCATCCGACCGGCCCCGCGCCGACGATCGCCACGCTGGTACATATTTTTTCCATGATGTCTGAACTCAAACGGCGTGCCCGGCTTTCATCTTTCCAAGGAAATCGTCGAGCGCGAGCAGGAAGCCAACGGCGTTGTCGTCGTGAACGTAATGCCCCGCATTCGCGACTTCGCACCAAGCGACGTGTGCGTTGCGCCGGCACATCTCCTGCGCGGTCGCTCTCGGGAGGAAATCCGAGTGCTCACCACGAACGACGAGCGTCGGGCACGAGATAGCGTCCACGATAGGCCAGAGATCCACGCCCAACTCGGGCCGTCTCGCGAGCTCGATGCGCGCGCGGCCGATCCCCTGGGCGTCGTACTTCCAGACCACGCCGTCATCGTCGCTCTGCTTCAGCGTGTGTTCGAGCCGCGAATTCAAGGCTTGCTCGGAAATATTCGGCCGCTTGCCGCGCCAGAATCGCCGAGCGGCCTCCCAATCGTCGAAGTGCGAAGGCGTGGATTCGATCTCATGCACGATGCGTTTCGCGCCCTCGGTCGCACTCGAAGAGCCCGGGCCGATATCCTCTATGACGAGCGCGCTAACCTTTTCGGGGTGCCGTGCCGCGTAAGCCAACGCATTCGTGCCGCCAAGCGAATGCCCCACCAACACGAACGTGTCGAGCGCCAGGTGGGCTACCATCGCTTCCAAGTCGTCTACGTAGGCCTGCGTGTAGTAGTTGCATGCCGGGTCCCAATCGCTGTCGCCTCGCCCGCGCTGATCGAGCGCGATCAATCGCCACGCTTGGGAAAAGAACCGGGCCGTTGGCTCCCAGGTCATCGCATAGCTTCGCAAGCCATGCAGCAGAATCACGGGCGGCCCATCCTGCGGCCCCCATTCGACATATCGCAGGGTCAATGCTCCACTGCGAAACTCGCCCGTTCTCGGTTGCCACTCGCTCATCGCACGTCACCCCTATCGCCGGCTATTAATGCAAGCCGTCCTGGCCTTTGATTTCGGATGCCTTGATGCCGCCGAGCCGCGCATGCAGCCTGCCGCGTGAAGCAAATGCGAACGCGATGACGACTTCGTCGCGATTCGGTGCGTCGGCGAACATGACGGAGACGGTGTCATAGTGGGAGCGCACGTACAAGGCATCCTTGTGAGCCAACGGGATGTCGATCGTCGTATTGACGCCGCCGCGCTTTCCCGTCGACGGCACCCATGCCTTTCCGCCGCCCACCGCGTCGCGCACCGGATCGGCGAACACGCTCGTCAGAAACGCGTTGCCATGCTCGTATTCGCCATCCGCGCCCACGACGCACGCTTTACCGTAGCTCTCGATCTTGTCGTCGCCGAGCAACGTCCGAATGCGGCGGGCGAATTCGTGCCCCAGCGCGGGCGAGGCATTCACGACTTCGCTCAGGTCTTGCACGCTACGGCCCGCAAATGGATTGAGAATCACCGCGGCGATCACGATTTTTCGCAGCGGCTCGCCGTCCGCGCGAAGTCCACTCTCGTTGGTGAGCGTGTCTTCGATTTGGGTGTACCACTTGCGAACTTGGAAGCTTTCGAAATTGGGAGACGTTTTCATTTCCGATTACCGGTTAGTCGAATAGGGGTTGCAGATCGATAGGATCGCTAGGCGCGTGATACTCGTGGAGAAGGCGCTTGCCTTCGCCATCGTCGAAAACTAAATCGCAGAAGAACTCGAGCCGATTGCCGTCCGGATCGTTGAAGTACAACCCGTACCCGATCTTGTGATCGGTCGTCTTCACGACCTCCACGTTCTTGCGCAATAGCATTCCGTACAAGCGCCGCAAGTAGGTCACGTCATCGCCGATCTCGAGCCCGTAGTGCTGCAGGCCACGTTTGATCGGCGGCTTCGTCTCGTCGGTGCGAATGAGCGCGATGTCATGGTGCTTTTTGCCGAAGGACATGAACACCCAGTGTTCGCCGCGCGCGGTTTCCTCCATGCCGAGCACTTCTTCGTACCACTTACCGGATGCGATCGGATCGCGAACGTAAAGCGCAATGTGCGTGCGTTTGACGTTGGGTTTTTCCATGTAAGGCCTCAATGGTGTTGAGGAGGGTTATCGACGGTCAAAACCGGTGTCCACGTCACATCGGTGATTTCGCTGAATTCGCGCCATTCCTTGAACCAGGTCTGCCCCCCATCCTCGGTCCTGAACAAGTGCCCGTATTTCGAGCCGGCGAACATGAGTAGCGGATCCGCGTCGTTGACGCCAACCGCCCAAAACGCCGAGTTGGGCGTTTGAATCAAAGGCACCTCGACCCACGATTCGCCGAGATCCATCGACTTGAGCACCTTGCTCGTATGGCCGGGCGTGGAATCGCCGATGACGAGGAACGCTTCGTTGGTGCCTGGCCGGACCCGCACGGTGCGCGCATAACGCAGCGTCCATTCCAGCTTTGCGTTGAACCCCTTCCACGTTTTACCGTCGTCCTTGGAGACATAAATCGCATTGACCACGACGACGAGCAAGGTCTGCGGCGGCCCCGGAATGAAAGTGACGCAATGGATGTCGGAGTTGGCGACGCCGCCTCGCTCGCCATCGATCCGCTCCCATGTTTCGCCTGCGTCTCGGCTGCGAAACAATCCCCCCTCTTCGATCCCGAACCACAGGTGCCTCGAATTCGACGGATCGATCGCGCACGTCAACACGCGAGGCTTGCTCACGCCGGCGCACCGCTCGGGGATTTCCGGCGGGAGCTTCGTCCAGCTCTCGCCGCCGTCGATGGAACGAAAGAATCCCGCACGCGAGGGAGCGCCCGTCCCGCACAGCATATGGTTCGGATTGTTCGGATCGAAACAGATCGACCATACCGTCTGGCCGTTCAGGATCGAATCGATACGCTTCCAATTCACGCCGCCATCGATGCTCTTGCAAAGGCCGACATCGGCGCCGGCGAACACCACGAATGGGTCGCTCGGATGCACGGCCAGGCTGCGCACCACGCCATCGAATTCGATGTCCTGATCGAGGTCGAGCCGCTTCCACGACTTCCCGTTATCCGAGCTGCGCAGGATTCCCTGGCCGGCGGTCGCCACCAGAATGGTTTTGTTCACTCGCTGTTCCTCTTTACAGAAAAATGCCTCGTGAGATTCCGCCGTCGGCGCCGATCGATTCGCCGGTGATGGCTCCCGCCTTCGGCGAAGCCATGAACGTAGCGATCCAAGCCATTTCCTCCGGCTGGAGCACGCGCCGGATAGGCGTGACCTTGATGTAGTTCTGCTCGACTTGCTCGGCCGTCAGTCCCTGCTTGGCGGCTTCCTTTTCGTAGAGCTCGTGGATATGCGGCGTTTCGACGACGCCCGGGTGAATCGTGTTGACCGTGATGTTGAACGGCCCCAACTGATCGGACAGCACCTTCGTCATGTGGACGATCGCCACGTTGCGCATGCCCGAGAGCTGCTTACTGCCGCGCCCCGTCAACCCGCCGATGTTGAGAATGCGGCCGTATTGCTGGCGCTTCATGATCGGGGCGACAGCCTTCGCGCAGCGGAAGTAGCCCACCACCTTGATATCGATGTCTTTCAGTAGGCCGTCCGCGTCGGCATCCTCGAGTTCGGAACGGACGAGACCGCCCGGGTGCGCCGCGCCGTTGATCAAGATGTCGATGCGGCCGAAGCGCTTCGCCGCCTGCTCGACACCGGCCTCGACCGAATCGGTGCTCGACGTGTCGACCGATACGCAAGCGAGCTCTCCCGAGCCGGCCGGCAAGCGCGAGCGAATCTCGGCCGCGGCCTCTTCGAGATGCTGCATGCGCCGTGCGGCAAGCACGACATTCACGCCCTCGCTGGCCAGTTGCTCGGCAATGGCCTTGCCGATGCCCATGCTGCCCCCAGTAATGAAGGCCGTCTGGCCCCTCAATCCCAAATCCATGTCCGCTCCGTTTTCAATCCACGTTGATCCAAACGCTCTTCGTTTCGAGGTAGTTTTCGATGCCTTTGCGTCCCAGCTCGCGGCCCCAGCCCGATTCTTTGAAGCCGCCGAACGGCGACGCAGGGTCCGTCACGTTGTAGCAATTCACCCAGACGGTGCCGGCCTTCAGCCGTGCGGCGATCCGATGCGCTTCTTTGACGTCGCGCGTCCACACGCCCGCCGCAAGACCGAACGGCGAATCGTTCGCGCGATTCACGAGGTCGTCGATATCGTCCCAAGGCATCGCCGTCAGCACGGGGCCGAAGATCTCTTCTTTGACAATGCGGGCGCTGTCGCGCGTATCGACGAAAACCGTCGGTTCGAAGAAGTACCCATCCGGCCTGTCGTGTGGACGGCCGCCGCCGGTGATCGTCGTGCCGCCCTCGCTGCGCCCGATGTCCACGTACTCGCTCACGCGGTGATGTTGAAGCGACGAGACGAGCGGCCCCATCTGCGTGCCGGCTGCAAGCCCCGGCCCGATTCGAATCGATTGGGCCTTCGATGCGACGTCGGCTACGACGCGATCGAAATGCTTTCGATGGATATAGAGCCGCGAGCCGGCCGTGCAGACCTGACCTTGGTTGTAGAAGATCGCGGTAGCCGCGGCTTCCGCCACTTCGGCGGGATCGGCATCCGGCAAGATGATGTTGGGCGATTTTCCGCCCAGTTCGAGCGTGACGCGTTTGAGCGAATCCGCACATTGCCGCGCGATGCTCTTGCCGACCTGCGTCGAACCGGTAAACGCGATCTTGTCCACGCCGGGGTGGGCGACGAGCGCAGCGCCCGCGGTCGCGCCTCGCCCCGTCAGCACATTCACGATGCCGGCCGGAAAGCCAGCCTCGTCGATCAATTCGGCCAATCGCAACGCAGTGAGCGGGGTCTGCTCGGCGGGCTTCAAGATGCAGCCGCAGCCGGCCGCGAGCGCCGGTGCGAGCTTCCACGCGGCCATCGAAAGCGGGAAATTCCACGGAACGATCAGCCCGCACACGCCCACCGGTTCGCTGCGCGTGTAGTTCAAAAACGTGCGGCCTCCGCTCGGCGATACGGGAATCGTCGCCCCTTCGAGCTTGCTAGGCCAACCTGCGAAATAGCGAAACATTTTCGCGGTGCCCGCCACGTCGCCATTTAACGCGGCCGTCAGCGGCTTGCCGTTGTCGAGCGATTCCAGTTCGGCCAATTCCTGCGCGTTGGCCTCGATCAGATCGGCCAGCCGGTTCAGCAAGCGCCCTCGATCGATCGGCGTCATCTTTCGCCAAGCGCTTGAATCGAGCGCCGCACGCGCGGCGCGCGCGGCGGCATCCACATCGGCGGGCCCCGCATCGGCCACGCTGGTGATAACCGTCCCGCTCGCGGGATCGATCGTATCGAACGTCGTACCCTCGGCTGCGTCGCGCCAAGCGCCATTGATAAACAGCCGATGCGGGCGCGTTGCAAAACGACGCGCCGCTTCGCCGAGGAGATCGCGCCAACTTCTAACGTCGGTGGACATGTTTCTCAATCCGGTAGGCGGTGCTCAGGCGAGCACCATTTCGATCAGGAAAGGGCCGCTCGTGTGAGCGAGGGCCGCGTCGAGCGCAGCTTCGAGTTCTCGCGTGGTCGAGGCGCGAACGGCGGGTACGCCGTACCCCGCCGCCAGCGACGGCCAGTCGAATGCGGGATCGTCGAGCTCCGTCAGCGCGCGGGCCTGAGGGCCGAACGCCTCGCTGCCGGCCCGGCGCAACTCCGTCTGCAAGATTCCGTAGCGGCGATTTGAGGTAATCAGCATGACGATCGGCAAACGCTCGCGCGCCATCGTCCACAGCGACTGAATCGTGTACTGCGCGCTGCCGTCCGATTGCAGGGCGAACACGCGGCGCTCCGGGCAAGCGATGGCCGCACCCAGCGCTACGGGCAGCCCTTGGCCGATCGCGCCTCCCGTGTTGGTGAGAATCGTGTGCCGCGCGGCAGAAGCCGACGCGGTGACGAACGGATAGCCGCAGGTCCCGCCTTCCACCGAGACGATCGCTT